>OJPG01000012.1_pt1 | contig 146617 bp, 157 predicted proteins | sample 1598431 | NCBI WGS metagenome assembly OJPG01 (sample SAMN03922473, study PRJEB24848) | human gut metagenome | isolation source: stool sample | host: Homo sapiens | place: Germany | collected 2010-11 | reverse complement strand
GCCCCATATTGATGAAGCCAGCAACATTTTCCCCAAGCACCCAACGGGGCCGCAGCTCGGTAATAACGCGGCACATTTCCGGCCACAGGTAGCGTTCATCCGCAAAGCCCTTCCGTTTTCCGGCGGTGGAGAAGGGCTGACAGGGAAAGCCTCCTGAGATAACGGTAACTGTTTCAAGTCCTGTTTTTTCAAAAAACGCCTCCTTCGTGAAAGTAGTAATATCCCGGAACCTGGGAACATCCGGCCATCGTGCGGAGAGGACGGAGTGCGGGAAATCCGCCCACTCACACTGGCAGACGGTTTCAAACCCGGCAGCCTCCGCCGCCAGGTCCAGACCGCCAATGCCGGAAAACAGGCTCACATGGGTCAGGTTATTCATGGAGCATCCGCTCCCGGATGGATTTCTCCATTGTATCGTAGGCCCAGGGCGTATCATCCGTGGGTAGCCCCCAGCGCCTGCAAAGGCGTTTCATCCTGCGCTCATAGCCGGACACGCTTTTCTGGATTTTCAAAAGTGCCTTTTCGTCCGCAGCCTCCGCCAGTCTGCGGGTCAAACTGAAATGATAACAATAGAGATCATACAAATCACCGATCAGAAGCCGAAAACTTCCGCTGCCGATCACATATTTTTCATCATTCATGCGCCGTGCCTCCTTTCCCGGTTTCACCAAGTTTTGTCGTCATAATGCTGTAAAGCTCATTATCCTGCGGAAAGTGATCCACAAATGGCAAGATCACATTGCCGAAGAAGATCAGCCCCTCGCCGGGGCCTGCGTTGCTGATATGTGCCGCTTGCTGGGTGGAGATATTCAGTCGTTCACAGAGGATTTTCCGATCCCCGCTGGCCTGATTGAGAAGATAGATGAAGTCGCTGTTTTCAAAAATGTTCTCGATCTCCGGGGAGGCAAGAAGGTCCTTGATGTTCTGGGTGATCCCGGTGGGGATACCGCCCCATTTACGAAAGCGTTTCCAAATCTCCACACTCCAGGAACCAACCTCGCCTCGCAGCAGAAGATGGAACTCGTCCACATAGTACCGCGTGGACTTGCCCTCGCTCCGATTCACCGTGACGCGGTTCCATACCTGATCCTGAATGACCAGCATCCCAAGATTTTTGAGCTGCTTGCCAAGTTCCTTGATATCAAAGCAGACAAGGCGGTTGTTGATATCCACATTGGTTCGGTGGTTAAAAACATTCAGGCTGCCATGCACATACAGTTCCAATGCCGCCGCAATCCGCTGCGCCTCCGGCTCCGGCTGACGCTTGATCTCGTCATAGAGGTCGCCAAGGACAGGCACGTTCTCCGGCTTCGGATCGGCAAGATAGGGGCGGTACACCACGCGCACCGCACGGTCGATGACCGTTTTCTCCACCGGCTCCAAACCGTTGCGCCCGCCAGCTGCCAGTTCGCAGAAGGATAGAATAAAGTCGCTCTTTAGGGCAAGCGGGTTATCGTCCTCGGAGTAGTTCAGGCTCATATCCATGGGGTTCACATACTGGCTGCTTGTGGGAGAAATCTTGATGACCTGCCCGCCCAGGCGGTGGACCAGCGGAAAGTATTCCGCCTCCGGGTCGCAAATGATGATATCGTCCTTTGTCACCAAAAACACATTGAGGATTTCACGCTTTGCCGAGAAGGACTTGCCGCTGCCCGGCGTACCAAGAATCAAACCGTTGGGCGTTTTGAGCTGCTTGCGGTCTGCAAGGATCATGTTGCCGGAAGTAGCGTTCAGGCCGTAATACAGCGCCTCGCCGCTCTGGAAAAGTTCCTGAGAGATAAAAGGAACAAAAATTGCCACGGCAGAAGTGGTCAGACCGCGTTCGATCCTGATTTGGTTGACGCCCAGCGGCAGCGCCGACACAAGCCCCTGCTCCTGCTGAAAGTCCAGCCGCACCAGATGACAGTTGTGCTTCTGCGCCACAGAGGAAGCCCGGAAGATATCGTTCTCCAGCTTTTGCTTTGTGTCTGCCACATTGACTACCAGGAAGGTCATCAGGAACATTCGCTCATTCCGGCTTTGCAGATCACGGAGGATGTTCTTTGCTTCACCTGCATAGGTGGCAATGTCGGTGGGGATGATGTCCATATCGAACCCTTCCCGCGCCGCCCGCTTCTGAGCGTCGATCTTCATACTGTCCAGATCGGTGATCTTGCGCTTGACAGTTTTGATGGCTTCATTCTGATCCATGCTGCGGATATGGACGCTGACAAAAATGCTGCTGTCCGTGTCAAGCAGATCGGCAAGCACCCGGTCATTGAGTTCCGGGGCTGTGATTTGCAAAAAGTTGACCGCGCCGACTTTGCTGCCCATCTGAAACCGCCGTGCTTCGCCAAACCGAAAAGAGGACGGCGCAATGAAATCCTTGACCGACAGGCCGGAGGGCGCCAGCCACTCCCACGCAAAGGAAAACGGATCTCCGTCTGGGTGAAGGATACCGTGCAGCACCGCCAGCCACTCCTTGCCATCCAGCACCTTTGCCAGTGCGCCCATGGCCTTAAAGTAATTCAGGGCATCCAGCATGATCCGGGAAAAACGGGCTTTTGCCTCCTTGCTGTTCTTTGCTTCAATGGTCAGCACCAGGAATTTTGTCTTGACCATGCCGTTGTTGCCGTGTTCCAACTGCCCGCGGAGCATATCCGTGTAGAGGGCGCGTACCGTGTCGAACTTGTCCTCCTGCGCCGCGATCTCAATTCGTTTGCGAAAATCCGCTTTGTTCACCTTGCGGCAAACAAGGGATAATTCCATGCCGATAGAAGCGTCATGGGCGTTATACATATCGCAGAGGGCTTCAAAAATCGCCGTCTGGTCATCTGGCTTTGCAAGCTGGTAATTCACATCCTCAAATTCCAGGCAACGGCTCCATGTGGTATCATCCAACCGGCACAAGCCGTCCGGGTACATCTGACGGAAGGGAATGGTGTCCTGCGCCGAGTGAGGTTTCCCATCACCTCTGGCGGTTTCCAGGATACGCCTGATCTCACGCTTTTCCGCGGCGGTCAGCTTTACCGCGGGTTTTGCCGCCTGCCGTGCCTGCGGCTCTTGCTTTCGCTTTCTGAACAATGACTTTCACCTCCTTTTCCGCCTGGGCCTGCCGCTCCAGGGCTGCGTAGAAATTGTTGGTCTGATACGGCCGCTCCTTCGGACGGATAAAAACCGTCTGGATGATCTGACCTGCGATCACTTCTAGCGGCTGCCCGTTCCGCTCATACATGGCAAGCAGAAACAGCGGCAGCATCACCACGATCATGCAGACCGCGGCAGTGCTGGAATTGACCGTTTTTCGGAGCAAAAAGAAAAGCGGTACTCCGATGAGCGCCGCCGCTCCGAAACATATAAGCTGCCGACGGGTCAAGCCAAACAACACTTTGGATTTTACTTTCGTCAAATCCTTTGGAATGGTTACATACGCCAATTTATCAAGCCTCCTTAATGCGCTCCGAACAGGCTCTTAGAGAGGCTGCCGGTCTTGAACAGGGCGAAGCACAGCAGGACCGTGTAGCCCATGCAGGCCCATATCGCGCCTGAGATATTTCCGTCCGTGGCGATACTCTGTACCAAAACAGAGTAGATTCCCACGCACACCATGATTAGAAATGCCTGGAACGCCAATGCAAACAGGGATTTCAAGTAGTTCTGTCCTGTATGGCTCCAATCCCGGTTTGTCATAGTGGCAAGCGGAATCGGTCCAACAGAAGTTGTCAAATACACCTCGATCATGCGGCCGTAGATGACAAGCATGATACAGATGGAAAGGGCGTTCATGGTAAGTCCCACAAAAAGGGACTGGAACCACAGCCCGAACAGTTCTCCCGTGCCCAGGGCTTCAAGCTGCGCCTCCATATCCGTGATGACGCTGCTGATATCAATGGAGGTATTCCCAATGATGACGCCTGCGCTGCTGTTCACAACGCTTTGCCCCACATCGAAGATACCCATGACGATATTCCATGTGTTCGTCACAATGAGAACGGCACAGAAGGTCTTGAAAATCCACTTGAAGAACATCCAGGTATCTACATCGTGCAGATTGTTTTTCTCTGTCACAAGCTGGATCAGCTCATAACACATTACGAATGTCAGGATAACCCCGGCGATTGGAACGATCACCGTTTCAGAGAGGTTTCGGATCATAGAAAAGACGCCGCTGTTCCATGCCAGCGGCGTCTGTCCCACTTCACCGGCGATCTCACCTACTTTGGTATTGACCGTATCGAACATGCCCGACAGGTTTCCCGTGATCCCCTCGATGAGCAGCCCTCGGAGCCATTCATCGAGTTTGTCGAGTATGCCGCCCATAAGCGATCACCGCCGGACGATCAACCGAACAGGCCGGAGAGCAGAGGTACAAGGGTGATGCCGATGAGGGCGACACCGCCGCCAGCCATCAACTGTTTCATACCCTGGCTTTTGGAAGCAGGGTTGTCCTGGCCGTAACCTTCCAGAAGGTTGATAACGCCCCAGATACCAAGACCTGCGCCCAGGGCCACCACGAGAGTCTGCAAAACACCAACTGCACTGTTGAAAAATTCCATAAAATAATCCTCCTAAAAAATGTTTTTGATTTTGGGTTAAGTTGTTGCGTCAATCTCGTACACATCGAAGGTGTCCGTGGGTTTTACCACGGCACGCTGCTTCTTCATGTACCGTTCCATGTCAAAGACATTTTTAGGGTCGGCGTCGGCCGTGTATCTGTAATTCGGGTGCCGGGTGAGGTCGTACTTGTCCGAAAGGAACGGGCGCACGCCCCGTAGCATGAAGATACACTTGCCGCCGTCCATCACTGCCAATTCGTCCTGGGTCATCAACTCCTTTCCTAATTTCTGATAACTGAGGCCGTGGGAAACCTGGCTGCCCCGGTTTTCGGACTGGTTATAGAGATCAATGGTCTCTTTCCCCAGCAGCTCCGAAATTTCCTTGAGGGTGGATTTCTCTTTGCCTCCCAAAAACAAGGTGCTGTCACAGTTACCGACGATGGTATCCGCCGCGTCCTTGTAGATGGTCTTTAGCTGACTCTGCGACTGCAAAATAATAGAAGCCGATATTTCACGGCTTCGGATGGTGGCGATCAGCTTATCGAAGTTCGGTATCTGGCCGATGTTGGCAAACTCGTCCAGGATCAGACGGACATGGACAGGCAGCCGCCCGCCGTAGAAGTCATCCGCCTTGTCGCAGAGTAGATTGAAAAGCTGACTATACATGAGGGCGGCCACGAAATTGAAAGTGCTGTCCGTATCTGACAGGATCACAAACAGCGCCGTCTTTTGGTCGCCCAGGGTATCCAGTTCCAGTTCGTCATATTCCATCAGGTCCCGCAGCTCCTTGATATCGAAGGGAGCAAGCCGGGCACCGCAGGAAATAAGGATGGATTTTAAGGTCTTGCCCGCCGCCATCTTGAATTTGCGGTACTGCTTGACGGCAAAGTGGTCCGGCTCCCGTTCCTCCAACTGAGAAAAGAGCAGGTCCACCGGGCTTTGATAAGTTTCGTCATCCTCTCTGGCTTCACTGGCATTGATAAGGTCCAGAAGTGTGATGAAGTTCTTTTCTTCCTCCGTGGCCTCATACCAGATGTAGCCGATCAGTGCGGAATAATAGAGGCGTTCCGCTTTGACCCAGAAATCTTCCGAAGATTTTTCGCCTTCGCCCTTCGTGTTCATAATCAGGGCGTTCACCAGCTTTAAGATATCTTTCTCTGATCGGATATAAGCCAGCGGATTGTATTTCATGGATTTTCGGAAGTTTATCAGGTTGAGGCACTTGATACGGTATTTCTTCCGTTCCAGGAAAGCGCCGATCTCCGGCAGCAAGGTTCCTTTCGGATCAGTGCAGACATAGGACGAATGAGCTTGCAGCAGCGACGGTTTACAGAAGAACCGCGTCTTGCCGCTGCCGGAACCGCCGATCACCAGAATGTTTTTGTTTCTGGCATACTTCGGCTGCTTTGGACGGCTCGCCATTGTGATTCGCTCCGTCTGCGTCATGGGGATGTTCTGGAAAAAGTCCTTGTCCATGTAGGGAGCGATATCCGCCGCCGTACCCCAGCGGGCAGAACCATACTCGATCCCGTGGCGATACTTCTTAGCGTTCTTGCCTTTCAGGTAGACCGCCATGCGAAGGATCACCGCACCGGCTATGCCGATCGGTAGGTCCGTGGGATGGAAACTGAGCCACGGGGAGGAAAGCGCTGCCGTGAAGCCGTCCCCGATGGAAAGTAGCTTGCCGGAGAGGTCAGAACCGGGCGCAAGCCGGAAAGCCTGTGCCAGCTTATCGAAGGGATACACGAACAGAAGATACGGAAGGTTCAGCAAAAACAGTTTTTTCATATTCATCTCTGCACGCTCCGATCTTTGACCTTTACTTTCTCCCGGTCAATGGTGCGGTGTTCCGTTTTCTCTGCTGCCTGTTCCTTCGCCTGGGTCAGCCGCTCCCGGATGGATGGCTTTTCCTCACGGCTCATTTTCCGGCTGGCAAACTCCTGAAATGCCGCTGTGATGGCGTCTGCATCCCGGCTTTTGAAAAAGACCAGGTAACGGGGCTGCTCTGCGGCGGTGTCTTTCTTCAAGGCAAAATCCACATGGTATTTCTTCGCCACACGGGAGAAAGCCTTGATATTCTTGTCACTGATCTCAATATTGGCAAGACCGGCATTCTGGCTGGCAAGCTGTTTAAGGCTCTGCCTGCCGCGGTAGATTTTGGGCTTCTGGCTTTTCTGGATTTCCTCCAGGAACTTTTTGACGGCCTTTTCAAAGACCTGCTCACTTAGCTTGGCACCGTCAACAATGAGCGTTACGGCGCCCCGCGTTACTTCCTCCTGCATTTAGCCTCGCCCCCTTTGCCCGTCCCCGTACATATCATGCTGCACCAGGGAAGAATAGTAGCTGTTGATGGTGGTCGGGGCGTTATACAGCGCCGCCAGAAGATATTTCTTGATATTGCGGACATAGGTGGTGTTGTCCTTCATGCAGTCCATAACATACTGAACATGGGAACTGTCCAGCTTCATAAACCTGGACTTTACCACCTCCGCCGGATAATCGTCTCCGGCAATGCGGATGACTTTGCGGGCAGAACACACGGTATCCACGATCAGGTCAACAATCTCGTCAAGCTGCTCACGGTCGATATGGCTGTCCTGCACCAGATAGCTGTACTCGATGTTATCCAAAATCACTTCACGATAACATTCTCTGGCTCCCATCCTATCCGTTCCCATCCTCACCCCTGCGGGGGTAGGGGGATTTGATTGGATAGGATTTGATAGTTCCGTACTTGATAAATCAGTTCTTGATGGATAGTTACTTGATTCTTCTTTATTTAATTGGGCGGGTTCTTCCTGAACAGGCGTGACCAATGTTGGGTTTGCCTGTACGGGATTTTCCCGTATAGGTTTTTCCTGTGCAGGTGTTGGCTCTTTAGGCTGCTCCAGAATGGTGTACTCGATCGAACCAAGCTGACCGTTTGCGCCTCTCACGCGCTCACGGATCAGATAGCCGTGTTCCTCCAACTCTCGGATGCCGCCGCTGATACTGTCGATGCCGTCCTTGCAGATACGGGCAAGCCCCTTCATGGTGTAGTCCCAGTTCTCTGGCAGGGACAGCATGAGGGATAGAAGTCCCTTTGCTTTCAGCGACAGGGACATATCCCGCAGATGATGGTTTGACATGACCGTGTAATCACGGGTCTTTTCAATACGGAAAACTGCCATCTTCGATACCTCCTTCCTGTGAAGATAAAAGTGTTGATTTCGATGAAAAAAGCCTCCGTTTTGCCTCTCGGATGTGTTCCATAGGAAAACATCCACGCCCGCCTGCTTGCAGCAGTCTGAGAGGGAAAAGCAGAGGCTTTCGCACCCTAAGTGATACAGTTTTGAGACAGGGACAGGTGCGGGTATGAAAAAACGCCATGGGACGGTTGCCTATGGCGTGAAAACAGGAAAAGGGCGCTGATATTTGCATATCAACGCCCTTTGAGCCTGTCAGTATTTGATTGTTTCGACTTCGCACCGTGTTTGCACCATGAAAAACATTGATTTTACTGACTTCTTCAATGTTTTCTTATCTGGTGCTACCATTCGGGAACCGCTTTTTGTTGTTCTTTGCGCTGTTTAGTTATTGCTGGCGTTCGTGGCGCGGAGGGTGACGTCGTGATAGCCGCCCTCGACGATGCTGGTGGCGGAGACGAGCGTGAGCTTCGCGTTCTTCTGCAGGTCAGGGATCGTCGTCACGCCGCAGTTGCACATGGTCGACTTGACCTTGTAAAGGCTTCTTGCGACGTTATCCTGCAGGGAGCCCGCGTAGGTGACGTAGGAATCCACGCCCTCTTCAAACGCAAGGCCCGTCTTGCCGCCGAGGTCGTAACGCTGCCAGTTGCGCGCGCGGTTCGAGCCTTCGCCCCAGTATTCCTTGACGTACACGCCGTTGACAAGCAGCTTGTTCGTCGGCGATTCGTCGAAGCGAGCGAAGTAGCGGCCCAGCATCAGGAAGTCCGCGCCCATGGCGAGCGCGAGCGTCATGTGATAGTCGTGCACGATGCCGCCATCGGAGCAGATGGGAACATACACGCCGGTCTCGCGGAAGTATTCGTCGCGCGCGGCGCTCACCTCAATGAGCGCGGTGGCCTGGCCGCGGCCGATACCCTTCGTTTCGCGCGTGATGCAAATGGAGCCGCCGCCGATGCCGACTTTGACAAAGTCCGCGCCGCTCTCGGCGAGGAAGCGGAAGCCGTCGCGGTCGACGACATTGCCCGCGCCGATTTTGATGGTATTGCCATAGTTCGCGCGCACGTAGTCGATGACCTTCTTCTGCCAGACGGAGTATCCCTCGGACGAGTCGATGCACAGCACATCCGCGCCGGCCTCCACGAGCGCGGGGATGCGCTCGGCATAGTCGCGGGAGTTGATGCCCGCGCCGACGAGGTAGCGCTTCTTGTCGTCCTGAAGCGCGAGGGGGTGCTCCTTGTGCTCGGCGTAGTCCTTGCGGAAGACGAAGTAGAGCAGGTGGTCGTTTTCATCCACGATGGGCAGCGCGTTGAGCTTGTGCTCCCAGATGATGTCGTTAGCCTCCTTGAGCGTGGTCGACGCAGGAGCGGTGACGAGCTTTTCGCGCGGAGTCATGAACTCGCACACCTTCAAATCAGTGCTCATGCGGCTCACGCGGTAGTCGCGGCTCGTCACGATGCCGAGGAGCTTGCCGTTGGGCGTTGCGTCCTCGGTGATGGCGACGGTCGAGAAGCCGTTTTTCTCCTTGAGGGCCAGCACGTCGGCCAGCGTGTGCTCACTTGTCAGGTTCGAGGCTGACGGCACAAAGCCCGCCTTATTGCTCTTCACGCGGCGCACCATCTCGGCCTCGCTCTCGATGGACTGGGAGCCGAAGATGAACGAAAGGCCGCCCTCTTTGGCCAGCGCGATGGCCAGCGTGTCGTTCGACACCGACTGCATGATGGCCGAGACCATCGGGATATTCAGGCTGATGGGGCACTCCTCCTGCCCCTTGCGGTAGCGCACGAGGGGCGTTTTGAGCGAGACGTTGTCAGGAATGCAGTCCTCGGACGTGTAACCGGGGACGAGCAGATATTCGCTGAACGTGTGAGACGGTTCGGGATAATAATAAGCCATTGGGTCTGCTCCTCTCTTCTTAAATTACTTGAAATAGCGCACGGCAGAGGTGAACAGCTCCATCTCATACTGTCCGGGAACGTTGCGGTAAAGCTCCTTGCCGATGCGCTCGGTGTGCCCCATCTTGCCGAATACACGGCCATCGGGCGAGGTGATACCCTCGATGGCACAGATCGAGCCGTTGGGGTTGAATGCTGCATCCATTGTAGCATACCCGTCAAGGTCTACGTACTGCGTGGCGATCTGGCCGTTTTCGGCGAGCTTCTTCACAAGCTCTTCGGATGCGAGGAAACGGCCCTCGCCGTGCGAAATGGGCACGGTGTAAATGTCGCCGACCTTCGTACCCGCAAGCCAGGGGGACTTGTTGGAGCACACGCGCGTGCGGACCAGACGGGACTGGTGGCGGCCGATGACGTTGTAGGTCAGCGTCGGGAAATCAGCGTCGGTGTCCATGATCTTGCCATAGGGAACGAGACCGAGCTTGATGAGCGCCTGGAAGCCGTTGCACACGCCGAGCATCAGACCGTCGCGCTTTTCGAGGAGGTCCGTGACCTGCTCCTTGACCGCGGCGTTGCGGAAGAACGCCGTGATGAGCTTGGCACTGCCGTCGGGCTCGTCGCCGCCGGAGAAGCCGCCGGGGATGACGATGATCTGGCTATCCTTGACGGCCGCAGCAAAGCGCTCGACGCTGTCAGCAACGTCGGCGCTCGTTAAGTTGCGGATGATGAACTGCTCGGCGTCCGCGCCCGCTTCGAGCAGGGCGCGATGGGTGTCGTACTCGCAGTTTGTGCCGGGGAAGACAGGGATCAGCGCCTTCGGACGCGAGGTCTTGACGGCGGGCGCAACGCGCTTTTCCGTTTCATAGGTAAAGCTCTCGACCGTGCCGGCATCCTGCGTCTTCGTCGGGTAGACCGATTCGAGCACAGAATCGTTCAGGGCCAGCAGCTCAGAAATGCTCGCCTCGTCGCTGCCGATGGTGATCGTCTTCTCCGCCGTCGTGATGCCGATGCAGACGGCGTCGGGAATTTCCTCGGTGAGCTCGGCGACAATCGCGCCGGGCATGGGCCGGTACCAGTCGAGAGCGGTCGAGGCCGCGGCAAAGCCGACCTCGTTGCCGAGCGACATCTTCATCACCGCTTCGGCAAGGCCGTTTTCGACGGCCCATGCACTCGCGGCCTTGCCCGCGCGAGCGAGCGCGGTGAAGCGCTCCCACGCGGCGGTCTTCTGCTCCGCCGTGCCGCCGTAGAAGAGATAAACGCCGTGACCGGCGGACTTGAAGTCCGTCGTCACAAGCTCGCCCGCGCACACCGGTGCAATGGCGAAGGAGATAAGCGTTGGCGGGACGTCGTGGTCTAAGAACGTGCCGGACATCGAGTCCTTACCGCCGATGGCGGCGGCGCCGAGCTCAAGCTGCGCGTCCAGCGCACCGAGGAGCGCGGCAAAAGGCTTGCCCCAGCGCACGGGCTCATTGCGGAGCTTTTCAAAAAATTCCTGTAAGGTGAGATATGCCTTGTGATAATCGGCACCCGCGGCGACGATCTTCGCGACCGAGGTGTAGACTGCGCTGTGCGCGCCCGTGTACGGATCGGCGCTCAGGGCGTCGGGGTCGCAGCCCCAGGCCATGACGCTGCCCTGCTCGGTCTTGCTACCCGGCAGCACCGGCAGCAGCGCCGCCATCGCCTGCGAGGGACTGCGCTGCGTCTTGCCGCCAAAGGGCATGAGCAGCGAGAACGCACCGACGGTGGAGTCGAAGCGCTCGGTGAGACCGCGGCGGGACGCGCTCTTGAGGCTGCCCGCCATATCGCGCAGCGTGCACGGCGCGCAAGCGGACTCCGCCTGCTTCTTTCCCGCTTCCACGCGAATGCTTGCGTGCTTGACTGCGCCGTTCGTGTTGAGGAAGGCGCGCGAAAGGTCGGCGACCGTCTGGCCGCGCCAGTGCATGACCATGCGGGGGCTCTCAGTCACGACGGCCACACGGTAGGCCTCCAGGTTTTCGGCCTGCGCGGCGGCGATGAACTTCGCCTCATCCTCCGGCGCGACGACGACGGCCATGCGCTCCTGCGATTCGGAGATCGCAAGCTCGGTACCGTCGAGGCCCTCATACTTCTTGCGCACGGCGTCGAGCTCGATCTCGAGGCCGTCGGCCAGCTCGCCGATGGCGACAGACACACCGCCCGCGCCGAAGTCGTTGCAGCGCTTGATGAGGCGGGTGACCTCGCCGTTCCGGAACAAGCGCTGGATCTTGCGCTCTTCGGGCGCGTTGCCCTTCTGCACTTCGCTTGCCATGGTGGTAAGCGACTTTAAGTCGTGGCTCTTCGAAGAACCGGTCGCGCCGCCGATGCCGTCACGGCCCGTGCGGCCACCGAGCAGGATCACAACGTCACCCGGAGCGGGACGCTCGCGCACAACGTTCTTGGCGGGCGCTGCGGCGACGACCGCGCCGCACTCAAGGCGTTTGGCAATGTAGCCCTCGTGGTAGAGCTCGGCGACATGGCCCGTGGCAAGGCCGATCTGGTTGCCGTAAGACGAATAGCCCGCCGCCGCGGTCTGCGTCAGCTTGCGCTGGGGGAGCTTTCCGGGAAGCGTCTCTGCGAGCGTCTTTCGCGGGTCGCCGCCGCCGGTGACGCGCATCGCCTGATGGACATAGGCGCGGCCAGAGAGCGGGTCGCGGATGCAGCCTCCGATGCAGGTGGCCGCGCCGCCGAAGGGTTCAATTTCGGTGGGGTGGTTGTGAGTCTCGTTTTTGAACATCAGCAGCCAGTCCTGCTCCTCGCCGTTCACCTTGGCGGGAACGTGGATAGAGCAGGCGTTGATCTCCTCGCTCTCGTCGAGCTCGGGGAGAAGGCCGCGTTTCTTGAGCGTCTTGGTGCCGATGGTCGCGATGTCCATGAGCGTCTGGGGGCGCTTGGCGGCCTTCTCGAGGCCGTAGACCTCCTCGCGCGCGGCGAGGTAGCGGCCATACGCATCCTTGACGGCGGGATTCTCGATGCTGACCTCGTCCAAATGCGTAGAGAACGTCGTGTGGCGGCAGTGATCGGACCAGTAGGTGTCGACGACGCGCACCTCGGTCACGGTGGGGTCGCGGTGCTCTTCGTCGCGGAAATAGGCCTGCAAGGTCTTGAGGTCATCTAAGTCCATCGCAAGGCCCATGGACAAAAGAAGCGCCGAGAGCGCCGATTCATCCATCGCGATAAAGCCGCCAACCGACGCAACAGGCTTGGGCTCGGAGAGGTTCTCTTCGAGCGTTTCGGGCTTTGCAAGCGTGGCCTCGCGGCTCTCGACGGGGTTGATGACATAGCGCTTAACGGCCCCAACGTCGGCATCGGAAAGCGTGCCGTAGAGCGCATAGACCTTCGCCGTGCGGATGCGCGGGCGCTCGCCCTGGCTGAGGAGCTGGATGCACTGCGCCGCGCTGTCCGCGCGCTGGTCGAACTGGCCGGGCAGCGGCTCGACGGCAAAGACGGCGGCAGCGCCGCTCGCGTCGATCTCCCCGCTCGTCAGGTCGAGCTGCGGCTCGGAGAAAACGGTGTTTGTTGCATAGGCAAGCAGAGTCTCGTCGATGCCCTCGACGTCGTAGCGGTTCCAAATGCGCACATTTTCAAGACTCTTGAGGTCCAGAAACGAGCGGCAGTCGGAAAGAAGGCTCGCGCACTCGGGCGCAAGGCCGGGCTTTTTTTCAACACAGACGCGATAGACCATTTACTCTCTCTCCTTTTGCGCGGCGAGGGCTCGGCGGCCAATGTCGCTGCGGCAGTATTTGTTGGCAAAATCGACCTCGGACGATAAACGGTAGGCCTCCTTCACGGCCTCCTCGAGCGTGGGGGCGACGGCGGTAACGCCGAGCACGCGGCCGCCCGCGGTCAGGAGCCTGTCTCCGTCTTTCTTCGCGCCCGCGACGTAGGTGTGCGCAGCGGCCTCTTCGCTCATCGTGATGGGGAAGCCGCTCTCGTACTTCTTGGGGTACCCGTTCGAGGCGAGGACGACGCAGCAGGCGGAATCGCCCGAAAACTCGACGGCGGCATCCTTGAGCGTGCCGCTCGTCGTGGCCTGCATGACCGTGAGCAGATCGGATTTGAGAAGCGGCAGCACGACCTGCGTCTCGGGATCGCCGAAGCGGCAGTTGTACTCCACGACCTTCGGGCCGTCCTTTGTGAGCATCAGACCGAAGTACAGGCAGCCCTTGAAGGGGCGGCCCTCGGCCTTCATCGCGCGGATCGTGGGCAGGAAGATCGTCTGCTTGCACTCGTCCGCGATCTTTTCCGTGTAGCAGGGATTTGGGGCGATCGTGCCCATGCCGCCGGTGTTCGGGCCCTTGTCGCCGTCCAGCGCGCACTTGTGGTCCATGGAAGACACCATGGGAACAACGGTTTCGCCGTCGGTAAAGCTCAGAACGGAGACCTCGGGCCCCTCCATGAACTCCTCGATGACGACGCGCGCGCCGCTCTGGCCGAAGGCCTTGTCCTCGATCATGGAGCGGACGGCGGCTTTTGCTTCCTCCACCGTCTGCGCAACGACGACACCCTTGCCGAGCGCCAGACCGTCGGCCTTGACGACGATGGGCGCACCCTGCGCGTCAATATAGGCACAGGCGGCGTCCGCGTCGGTAAAGAGCTCATACTTTGCCGTGGGGATGCCGTATTTTTTCATCAGATCCTTGGAAAATGCCTTGCTCGCCTCGATGACGGCAGCCTTTTTGTCGGGGCCGAAGCACGGGATGCCCGCCTCGGTCAGCGCGTCCACCGCGCCGAGGGCCAGTGGATCGTCCGGCGCGACGACAGCGTAGTCGATCCGGTGCGCTTTCGCAAATTCGACCTGCGCGGGGATGTCCTTTGCGCCGATCTCCGGCACGCAGACCGCGTCGGCGGCGATGCCACCGTTACCGGGCAGGCAGTAAATTTCCTCAACTGCGGGATTTTCTTTTAACTTCTTGATAATGGCGTGTTCGCGGCCTCCGCCGCCGATGACCATGAGTTTCATTCGTTTCGTTCCTCCTTTTAGTGATGGAACAATCTCTGTCCGGTAAAGGCCATGGTGATGCCGTATTTATTCGCGGTCTCGATGACGTTGTCGTCGCGGATCGAGCCGCCGGGTTCTGCGATGTAGGCGACGCCGCTCTTTCTCGCGCGCTCAACATTGTCGCCGAACGGGAAGAACGCGTCGGAGCCGACGGTCACGCCGCTCTGGCGGGCGACCCAGTCCTTGCGCTCCTGCACCGTCAGCGGCTCGGGGCGCTCCTTAAAAACGCGCTGCCATGCACCGTCGGCCAAAACGTCGTCACACTCATCGGAAATATAAACATCGATGGCGTTGTCGCGGTCAGGGCGGCGGATACCGTCCACAAACGGCAGCGCAAGCACCTTCGGGTGGCGGCGGAGATACCAGTTGTCCGCCTTGCTGCCGGCAAGGCGCGTACAGTGGATGCGGCTCTGCTGGCCGGCGCCGACGCCGATGGTCTGGCCGTCCTTGGCGTAGCAGACGGAGTTCGACTGCGTGTATTTGAGCGTAATGAGCGAAACGATCATGTCGCGCTTCGCGTCATCGGGAAGATTCTTATTTTCGGTGACGATGTTCACAAGCAGCGACTCGTCGATCTTGCAGTTGTTGCGGCCCTGCTCGAACGTGACGCCGAAGACGTCCTTCTGCTCCTGCGGGGCGGGAATGTAGGCGGGGTCCATCTGCACGATGTTGTACTTGCCGCCCTTTTTCGTCTTTAGGATGACAAGCGCCTCCTCGCTGAACGAGGGGGCGATGATGCCGTCGGAGACCTCGCCTTTCAGATATTCCGCCGTCGCGGCGTCGCACTCGTCGGAGAGCGCCGCCCAGTCACCATAGGAGCAGAGGCGGTCCGCGCCGCGGGCGCGGATGTAGGCGCAGGCGATGGGCGAAAGGGCCGCGTCAGGCTCAACAAAGTAAATCTGCTTGTCCACCTCGTCGAGCGGCAGGCCGAGCGCCGCTCCCGCGGGAGAGACGTGCTTGAAGCTCGCCGCGGCGGGCAGGCCCGTGGCCTCCTTAAGCTCGCGCACGAGCTGGAAGGAGTTGAAGGCATCGAGCAGATTGATGTAGCCTGGCTTGCCGTTCAGCACGGTGAACGGCAGGTCGCCGCCGTCTTTCATAAAGACGCGCGCAGGCTTCTGGTTGGGGTTGCAGCCGTATTTGAGTTCGAGCTCGTTCATATCGTTCTCCTCAATCGCCTAAATTCTTGTTGAACAGCTTGACTTCGCCGTTCACGTTCGCGTAAAGGGACACCTTGTTGTCCTCGTTGAGCGCGTCCCAGACCTCTTCGGGGCTGGGGACGCTCACCTCCATCGGCTCGCCCGCAAATGTCGGCAGCGGCGTGCCGTCGCCCTGATAGGTGCTGATGAAGTAGGCCTTGTCCGCGTCGCAGCCCTCGTAGCAGAAGAACTCGCGCAGGCACCGGCCGTCGTTATGCTTGAGGATGGACATCTCGAACGAGCCGTCCTCATGCACGATGGCGGAAATACGCGGCGTCCAGTTCGGCTCGTCGGGCTCGTACTCGCGCGTCATCAGGCCGCGGCGGAAGTCGCCGTGCTCGCAGATCGTGTCGGTCTGGTCGCCGTTCGTCACAACGAGGTCGCTGCCCATCGTGCGGACGGGGTGATAGATGATGAGGCTCGGGTCGGCGAGCTTGGCGGGGTCAAAGGCCTCGGTGCGGATGCCGTCGTCGGTCTTGACAAAGACGCGGTTGCGGCTGTTCTCGCTGCGGCCCATGATGAAATAATAGACGCGGTCCTTGCCGACTAAAATGCCGCGGCCGGGATAAGACGTATTTTTCAGAAAGTGCAAAAAGTCGACCATTTCAGTACTCCTCTTCTGTGATGGCGCGGCAGACAAGCTCCGTCGCGCGCGGCAGGAGCTTCCATTCGGCCTGCTCCATCACGCGGCGCTGTAAGGTCTCGGGCGTGTCACCCTCTTCGATCTCGACCGCTTTTTGCAGGATGATCTCGCCGCCGTCGGGGATTTCGTTGACAAAGTGCACCGTCGCACCCGTGACCTTCACGCCGCGCGCGAGCGCAGCCTCGTGCACCTTTAAGCCGTACATGCCCCTGCCGCAGAACGACGGGATCAGCGACGGATGGATATTCAGAATGCGGCGCGGCCACTTTTTCGTGAAGTTCTCGCTCAGGATGCTCAAAAAGCCCGCGAGGACGATGACGTCGATCTTGTACTGCTCGAGCAGAAGCTCGATCGCCGCCTCAAAGTCGTGCTGGATGAGGCTCGACGGCACGGTGTGTGCGGGGACGTTCGCCTTTTCCGCGCGTTCGAGCGCGTAGGCGCATGCCTGAGAGGAAATGACGAGCGCGATCTCGCCGTGTGGAATTTTGCCGTCTCTCTGCGCGTCGAGCAAGGCTTGTAAATTCGTGCCGCCGCCCGAGACGAACACCGCGATGCGCGCGCTTTTCAGCATAGTGCGACCTTCTCTTCCCCGCTCACGACCTCGCCGATCACGTAGGCGTCCTGGCCGTTTTCCTTGAGGGCGGCAAGCGCCTTGTCGGCGTCATCTTTGGCGACGATCATCGCCATGCCGACGCCCATGTTGTAGGTGTTGAACATGTCATGCTCGGGGATGCTGCCCATGCGCTGGAGCATTGAGAAGATCGGCGGCGTGCGGAGAGCGGACTTGTCGATCTTCGCGCACAGGCCGTCGGGGATGCAGCGGGGGATATTTTCATAGAAGCCGCCGCCCGTGATGTGGCTGACGCCGTGGACGTCGGCCACGTCCATCGCCGCGAGGACGGGCTTCACATAGATCTTCGTCGGGCGCAGCAGCTCTTCGCCCAGCGTGCAGCCGAGCTCGTCGACATACGCGCCGAGGTCCGCGTGCTCAACGTTGAAGACCTTGCGCACGAGGGAATAGCCGTTGGAGTGGATACCGCTCGAGGTAAGCGCGATCACAACGTCGCCCGGACGCATGCGGTCGTGGTCGATGATCTTCGCGCGGTCGACAATGCCGACGGCGAAGCCCGCAAGGTCGTAATCGTCGGCAGACATGGTGCCGGGGTGCTCGGCGGTCTCGCCGCCGATGAGCGCGCAGCCGGACTGCACGCAGCCCTCGGCCACGCCGGAAACGAGCGTCGCGACCTTCTCCGGCTCGTTCTTGCCGATGGCGATGTAGTCGAGGAAGAAGATGGGCTTTGCACCGCAGCAGATGATGTCGTTGACGCACATGGCAACGCAGTCGATGCCGACGGAGTCGTGCTTGTTCATCAGCTGCGCGATGCGCTGCTTCGTGCCCACGCCGTCCGTGCCCGAGACGAGCACGGGCTCGCTCATACCGGTGAGATCGGGTGCGAACAGGCCGCCAAAGCCGCCGATATCGGACACAACGCCCGGGATCATGGTGCGCTGGACGTGCTTTTTCATCAGCTTGACGCCCTCGTAGCCGGCCTCGATATTCACGCCGGCGTCACGGTAGCTCTCGGAAAAACTACGCATTCTTCTTTTTCTCCCCTTCACTGATTTTGCACTCAAAGCGGTCCTTGCCGCCGTCTTTCGGGATAGAGGTGGGATAGCCGCCGCCGAAGCAGGCCGTGCAGAAGCCGTTTTCGGTGTTGTCGGCGAGCTTGACGACGTCCTCAAGGCTTAAGTAGCCGAGCGAGTTGACGCCGATGATCTTCGCGATCTCATCGACCGTGTGGTGCGTGGCGATGAGGTTGTTCTTGTCGTCGATGTCCGTGCCGTAGTAGCACTCGGAGACAAACGGCGGCGCGCTGACGCGCATGTGGATCTCCTTCGCGCCCGCCTTCCACAATAGGTCGATCGTGCGGCGGCAGGTCGTACCGCGGACGATGGAGTCGTCGATCAGCACGACGCGCTTGCCCTCGACCACGGAGCGGATGGGGTTGAGCTTGATGTTGACCTCGTTTTCGCGCATCGTCTGCGTGGGCGAGATGAACGTGCGGCCGATGTACTTATTTTTGATAAAGCCGATGCCGTAGGGGATGCCGCTCTGGCGCGCGTAACCGAGGGCTGCATCAAGGCCGGAATCTGGCACGCCGATGACGACATCCGCCTGCACGGGATGCTCGAGCGCGAGGAACGCGCCTGCGCGCTGGCGTGCGACGTGGACGCTGCTGCCGTCGATGACGGAGTCAGGGCGGGCGAAGTAGATGAACTCGAAGACGCAGAGCTTTTTCGGCGCTTTGCCGCAGTGACTCGTGTCGGAGCGAACGCCGGCCGTGTCGACGACAACGATCTCGCCGGGGCGGATGTCGCGCTCAAACTCGGCGCCGATGGCGTCGAGCGCGCAGGATTCAGACGCGAAAACAACAGAGCCGTCCTTCAGATGCCCCATGCAGAGGGGACGGAAGCCGTGGGGGTCGCGCGCGGCAATGAGCTTCGTCGGCGAGGAGAGGACGAGGGAATACGCGCCCTCGATGCGGTCCATCGCAGCGGAAACAGCCTCTTCGATGGAGCCGCGGTTGAGTCTCTCCTGCACGATGATATAGGCGATGACCTCGCTGTCGGTCGTGGTCTGGAAGATGGAGCCGCGGCTTTCAAGCTCCTGCCGCAGCTCGCGGGAGTTCGTCAGGTTGCCGTTGTGCGCGAGCGCCATACGGCCCTTGAAGTGGTTCACTAAAATGGGCTGGACGTTGCGCTTGTTGTCGCTGCCGGTCGTGCCGTAGCGCACATGGCCGACGGCGATGGTACCCTTGCCGAGCGATTTGAGCTGCTCGGGCGGGAAGACCTCGCTCACAAGGCCAGTGTCGCGCAGCGAGCGGAACAGGCCGTCGTCGTTGACGACGATACCCGCGCTCTCCTGTCCGCGGTGCTGGAGGGAGTAGAGCGCGTAGTAGGCATAGGACGCGACGTCCGCCTCCTGAGGCGTAAAGATGCCGAACACGCCGCATTCTTCGTGAATGTGGCGCGCCGGGATGATGTTGTGATTCTCTGTCATATTTGATCTTACTGTGCGTCGTGGGCCATCAGGCGCTTCATGACTTCGGCGTAGGCGTCTTCCACGCCGCCGAGGTCGCGGCGGAAGCGGTCCTTGTCGAGCTTTTCGTTCGTCTTGCTGTCCCACAGGCGGCAGGTGTCGGGGCTAATCTCGTCGGCGAGAACGATCTGGCCGTCGACGGTCTTGCCGAACTCGAGCTTAAAGTCGACGAGCGTGACGCCGCACTCGCTCCAAAATGCCTTGAGCGTGTCGTTGACGGCGAAGGCATACTTCTTGATGAGCTCGATCTCCTCCCAGGTCGCGAGCTTGAGGGCAACGGCGTGATAGGCGTTCATCAGGGGGTCATGCAGATCATCGTTCTTGTAGGAGAACTCGATCGTGGGCTCGGAGAAGACGATGCCCTCCTCCACGCCGTAGCGGGAGGCAAAATGACCGGCGGAGATGTTGCGGATGATGACCTCCAGCGGGACGATGGAGACCTTCTTGACGAGCGTGTCGCGCTCGCTGAGCTCTTCAACAAAGTGGGTCGGGATGCCGGCCTTTTCCATCTTGGCCATCAGACGGTTGGTCATCTGGTTGTTGATGACGCCCTTGCCGACGATGGTACCCTTCTTTGCGCCGTCAAAGGCGGTGGCGTCGTCCTTGTAGGAAACGATGACGAGGTTGGGATCTTCGGTGGCGTAAACCTTCTTGGCCTTGCCTTCGTAGAGCTGTTCTTTCTTTTCCATGATGACTGTTCTCCTTTTATTTTATATTTTTGTTGATTGATATGGATGGATGGTTTCTCAGTTTTTGTAGCGCTCGCGAAGCTCTTCGTCCGCCTTCAAGACAGCGGCGGTGCCCTCGTCACGTGCGGCCTGGAGCTTGTGGGCAAGGCCCTCGTCGCTCACAGCCATGATCTGGACGGCAAGGATGGCGGCGTTTTTCGCCCCGTCGATAGCGACGGTGGCAACGGGGATGCCGCTCGGCATCTGGACGGTCGAGAGCAGCGCGTCCATGCCGTCGAGCTTCGCGCCGCTGCACGGCACGCCGATGACGGGAAGCGTCGTATTCGCGGCCATCGCGCCGGCCAAGTGCGCGGCCATGCCCGCGAGCGCGATGATACAAGAAAATCCGCTCTCCCGTGCCGACGCTGCAAATTCTCTTGCCTCGTTCGGGCACCGGTGGGCGGATAACACGCGGACCTCGGTCTCGATCCCATATTCCTTGAGCGTCTGGATCGCCTTCTCGGCGACGGGCAGGTCGCTCGTGCTGCCCATAATAACGGCTACCTTTCGCATAGTTCTGCCTCCTTAAAAGCAAAAATGGGCGCTCCACTGCCTCGATGTGCAGTTGAAGTGCCCAGACGGTCGGCTGCTGAATTTCAGCAAGAAACGCTCTCTGCTCCCCTGTGGTGACCCACGTTTCCGTCAGTTACAAAGAGCTCAACTTGACAAGCAATATGGTATCACAGAGGGCTCTTTTCGTCCATGCGGCAAAAGAGAGAAAGGCTTCGCCCTATTTATCAGTTTTTTGATAATAATCTACATATCTATAAGTTATGCTAATACTTATCAGTAAAAATCTGCCGTTTCGACAGCGCAAATAAAAATCGGAAGGCCGCGCACTCCCCGTACGCGGCCTTCCATCGCATCGTGTTTTCAAAAAGGCAGGCATCCGCCGATGGCAAGACTCAGCAGGATGACCGCAAGCGCAACGAGCACAGGTGCTTTCCGCCTGAGCTTCCTCATCGCGCGCTTTTCGTCCACAGAGGAATCCTCACTTCGCCAGCTCCTTGCCCAGCGCGCGGCAGGCGTCCAGCGCGGCGTCATCAGGCGCTTCGCAGCAGGTCACGCTCTCGCACACAAGGCGGATGCCGGAATCATCGCAGTCCTTTTCCCAGCCGCGCATCCACTCGCCGTCGCCCCAGCCGTAGGAGCCGAACAGCGCGGCGCTCTTGCCGCCAAGGCTGCGCTTGACCTCGTCAAACATGGGCTGGAACTCCATCTCCTCGAGCACTTCGCTGCCCATGGCGGGGCAGCCGAAGGCGATCGCGTCGTAAGCGCTCAGCTCGCTGGCCTTGACCTGGTCAGGGGTCAACATCGTGACCTGCGCGCCCGCGCTCTCCATGCCCTCAGCGACGGCCTTGGCCATGGCCTCGGTGTTGCCCGTGCCGCTCCAATAAACAACAGCAGTCTTTTTCATATCAGTATGTTCCTTTCATAAATCAGTATCTATCACACTGCCACGGCAAGCTGCTCGATGCCCGAGCCGGCCTCCCAGAGTGCGCAGTAGATCTCCGTGCATTTTTTGAAGCGGGCGAACAGCTCGCGCGCCTTCTTCTCGTCGCCGTAGACCTTCCACAGCCCCGCGCATTTGAAGTTGCAGGCGCGGTGGTCGATGAAGCCCTTGACGTCCTCCGGCGGATACGAGAGGAAAAGCCCGACCTCATGTGGGAATTCGCCGCCCTCGCGGAATCGGCGGATGAGGTTTGCGATGCAGCGTCCGCAGTGGCCGCTATTGTAGCCCGCGTGGTGCAGGATCTCGGCCGCCTGTTCGTTCTCCAAATCTCTCCGCAGCTCAGAGGGGCGGTACAGGTACAAAAGGACCTGTCCTTTCAGAAAACGGATCGGCAGCAGACACAGGCCCTTTGGCACAAGCAGACGGTTCAGGCGGCGGATGTCCGCAAAGAGCGCTTCCTTATCTTCGCAAGGACAAGGGAAGAGGCTGCCCGTTTTGATACCTGCCAACGTCGGCGCACCCTGCCGCACCAGGATCTCTTCAGACATGCCCGTTTCCCTCCCCTTTGGTTTCGGTGGTGGCTCCCCCAGAAGTTAGATTCCTCTAACTTTTAGGAGCGGCGTCCTCGCTCTTGACGTGTCTTAGGATACCCGAAAAGAAGAGCCCCATCCGCTCCAAATTGATCGGATGAGGCTCCAAAATATTTTATTCTGCCTTTTCCGCCGTCGGCGCGCAGCTGTCGCTGTCCGCGCCCGCGCGGTACGCGCTCGGCGACACACCGATCACACTGCGGAAGGCCTTGGCAAACTTGCTGGCGTTGTCATAGCCGAACTGCCCCGCGATATCGAGCACCGTGCGGTCGCTCGTGCGCAGGAGCTGCGCGGCACTGTGCATCTTCTGCGCGCGCAAAAACGCTGCGGGTGTCATGCCGTACACACCGCGAAAGCTCGCGGCGAGCTGCGAGGACGACGCACCGAGTTCCTGTGCAAGCGCCGAGATCGTGACGTCGTCCTCCGTGCTTGCAAGCAGCGCGTCGCGCGCCGTGCGCGCAAGGCGCACCTGCGCGGCGGTATAGCCGTGCTTTTCATGCGCCACGTCGAGCGCACTCAAAAAGAGCAGAAGTTCAAGCACCTTAACCTTAAAGTAGCCGCGTCTGATGCCGGCGGGCACGGCGTAGAGTTCAGAGAAGATGTGCTCCACGCGCGCCGACGAACGCGAGACAAAGCACTCCGAGTCGGCGAAGAACTTCTCCGCCAGCACGCTGGGGCGGACGTCGACATCCTGCAAAATGCAGGACAAACAGTCAGGTGCGAGGGCTGGGTCGAGCGTGACGGTGATGCCGTGGTAGTGCCCCGTGGGGAACTCCACCTCCCCCTCGATAGCGGCGCGGCGCACGACAGAGAGGTCTCCGGGGGCCAAAAAGTAATGCTCGCCGCCGCAGCAGTATTCCGCACGCCCCTCGCGGCAGTGCTGGATCTCGATGAGTCCCGCCGCGCCCGGCTCTGCCAGACGGTAGGACGGCGCGTGCACATCGTGATAGGCAAGCTCGATGCCGGAGAAAACGGGATAGGCCGTGATGCGCACCTCGCCGTCCGTCTCCCTGAGACGGTAGACGGTGCGCTCGTCGTTCTGCTGCAAAATTTCTGCGTGGGCGCTGCATTTCTTTACCTGAGACTTTGGTTCGATCAAGGAAGCTTCCCTGTCCTTTCTTCTACATATAAAAGTAAAAAACGCCGCAGAGCGCAGATCCCGCGCTTTGCGGCTTGTGGCTGCTGATCAAACGCATTCCTCCGTGGGATAGGCGTTTCCCTCCGTCGGCTTCCCCTCCAGCAGCTCGGGGTGCTTGAGATAGCGGCGCACGCTTGCCCAGAACAGCGCGTACTCGTGTCCCGTGCAGATGCGCTCATCCATCACGACGGAGAGCGGGATCATTTTTTTATTATACTCCCCGCTCCTGTAATTGGCAATAGGCTTGCCCATGCTGACGAACACACCCGTCGTGCCGAACTCGTAGCAGTGGTGGAAGATGGAATTCGTGTTGATGGAGGCAAGGTTCGTGATAAAAAGGCTCGTGTGGAACGGGCTCAGATCAATGATCTTCCGCGGTAAAACGCCGCAGCGGTCCATCAGCTTGACAAGGCCGAACAAAAGCCCCGGCAGGATAGGGATGGCGAACAGAAAATTCGCGAATTTATCCGTATTGTTGTTGTGCGCGGCCACCTGATTCTGCGCGACCGCCTCCTCGATCTTGCGGTTGATGGAGAAAATGTCATCCCCGTCCTCAAAGAACACCTTGATCGACGTCTCGTCCGCGCGGCCGTCGGCGCGCGTTTTCAGGATGACGAAGCTGACGCAGAAGTGGTTGCGCTGATAGATCTTGCTGTTCATGATAAAGTGGTTGATCTTCGGATTTTCCTGATACGCCTTGAAGTATGCCGCCAGAATGAGCGTCATATACGGGATGCGGACGCCTTCGCGGCGCTTTTCCTGAATGTAGCGGCGCAGGACCTCCATATCAGCGTATTCGGTGATGAAATTCTGCGCGTCGTAGCGCCGCGGCATGACATAGGGCAATGCCGAAACGATGGTGGACGCCTCTTTCACTCGGGTTCCGTCGGGACGCATGGCAAGTTCCTCTTTTCTTTGAGTTAACCCCATCTTACCCGCTTTGCCCGCGTATTGCAATCATTTTCTTAGCGAATTCTTTATTAAGAATTGGTTAAGTCTCGTCCTCTCCCCAGTCGAGCGACACATCGACGACACGCAGGAGGCCGGAAAGCGTCGAGGGCACATAGGCTCTGGAGAACAGATCGTCCTGCGTGCAGAGCGTGCGCTCGGTCGTACCGTCCACACTCTGCATCGCCGTGACGAGAAGCGCCGCATGCTCGGGTGCGGCCAGCGTCTCGGGAAGAGCGTCAGCGGCGTATTCCGCGCGCGACAGGACATTTTTATCGCTGTCCATCCAGACGAAGTCGACCGATTCCGCCGCCGTGTGCGCCGCAAATGAAACGCTCACCTTGATCGAGCGGCTCTTCGTTTTGCCGTTCACGCTCCAGTCGCTCGACCGCTCGGTCGAGATCGTCCGCGTTTGGTTCAGGTTTGTGCTGGGTGTCCTGTAACATACGTTCGTGCCGTTGGCCTGCGTGCACTCGGCATAGTAGTCCCCCGCGGGCGTGCGGTAGACATAACATTCGTACAGTTCCGCCCGTCCCAGCGCGTCGAGCGCGATCTCTCCGCTCGTCTCGTAGCTGCTGCCGTTGTCGTCGACCTTGATGTGCATTCCGCTGCCCACGACTTCGTCGGACACCGCCGCGCCGACAGCATAGTTGAATTCCGAGTCCTCTACGTAGTCCGGTTCGCCGGGCTTAAACGGCGTGATGGTCACAAACACCGGCACGCCGGGCACGCCGAAGTCGTAATCATCGCCGGTCTCTGTCGCATAGCGCCTGCCGTCGAAGGGCTCGAGGGCAAAGAAATACCCGACCCACTCGTCCTCCATGGTCTCCCGCGCCGCGGCTTCGATCCGCTCGGGCTTGTAAAGCGCAAAACTCACACCGAACACCACCGCGAGTGCCAGTGCAAAGGCGATCAGTCGTTTCATGCTGTTTCCTCCCCCCAGTTGACCTTGATTCTGATTGAGCAGAGCTTACCGTCCTGATAGCGGAAGGTATCCAGATTTGAGTAAGAATACGGCGCACTGTCATTGCTGCGGCTGCAAATGTCGTATTCCGCCGTCTCGCCGTTCCAGTCCGTGCCATAGCTCGTGCCGATGAGATACGCCGCGCCGTCCGCGGCGGTGATGGACTCGGGCAGCGCGTCGGGCGCGAACTCCTCGAGCTTCAAGAGATCGTCGTTTTCGTCCATGTGCGCGACGGTGAACTTCGTCGGTGTCGGGCGGGCAGCAACGGTGATGGCAACTCTGACCTTCACACGCTCGGACTTGCCGCCGATCGTCTCGGTCTTATCGCTCGTGAGCGTGTGGGTTATGCTGGCGCCGTCCGCGCCGGACATGCCCATGCTGTTGCCGCGCGTCAAATAAATGCGTCCATCCGACGTCTGATAGATGGGATAAAGTTTGAAAATCACTTGTCTGTCGCCGCAGGCGTAGACCTCGCCCGAGAGGTTGATGTCCGTCGTACGGACGCCGTTGTCATCGTCGATACCGGCCTTCCCCAGCGGCGCACCGAGTGCGCCGAAGATCGTGATGCATGGCGACTTGGCGTCCTCTTCGCCGTAGCGCGAGTCAGGCTCCATCGTGCAGTAAATGCCGCTGCCGCGGTCTTTGAGCGCCCACCAGTCTTCGTCCGTATCCATATAGAGCCGCCCGGCCTTCCAGACGAATTTGCCCGCGGCCGAGACCGCAAGATCGCCGCCGATGTCGAGATCCTCTTCCGAGACGAAAGCCCCGATCAGCATCCCCTCTTCCTCCTCGTCCGCGGCGGACTGCACCGCGCCGCCGTCGAGAAAGGCAATGAGAAAGACCGCCGCGAGGATCGCAGCAAAAATCAGTATCGTTTTCGTTTTACTCTTCATGCTCTGCCTCCAATTCTCCGTCGCATTGCAGAATGTCGCCCACATTGCACTCGAGCGCGCAGCAGATGCGGTTGAGCGTCGCAAAGCGCACGCCCTTGGCCTTGCCGCTGCGCAGAATGGAAAGATTCGCCTCTGTGATGCCGACAATGGCGCAAAGTTCCTTGCTTGTCATGCCGCGCGCTTTCAGCACCTCGTCGAGATGTATCGTGATCGCCATGGCAGCACCCTCAGATAAAGAGGTCGTTGTCCGCCGCAAGGGCGACGTTCGAGGCGATGAGCCGCGCACCGAGAAGCGCTGCGAGCACGAAGCACAGCTCGAAGATCGGCAGACGGATCGAAATGCTGGTGCTCAGGAGCATCGGCGCACAGAACGCCTGTAAAACGTTGACCGCGAGGGCGAGCAGCACGCTGAGCTTGAGCACCTTGACACACCATTCGGCGAGCTTTGGCGCGTAGGCGGCGCTCTCCTGCGTAAACGCGCCGTCCTCCATCGTATCGAGCAATCCGATGGCAAAATATGCCGTCGCCGCGGTGAGCAGCGTAGGAAGGACTTCCGCGGCAAAGCGCAGGGCGAGGACGGCATAGCTGAGTGCAAGGCTCTTCGATCCCGTTATGTCCGTTGCCACAGGCAGTACCGTATCGACCGTAAAGGCGGTGTTGCCCGCCTTGAGCGCGTCGACGGCAGAAAACAGTCCCGCGAATTCGGCAAAGCAGACCTCGAAGACGAAGTATGCCGCCGCAAGGATAAGCAGCGCGCGGAATAGCTTCAAGAGCTCCTGCGTATCGCCGCCGGAAAACCGGCGCAGCAGCCGCAGCACGACCCAGCCCGCGAGCAGCGCGAAGATGAGCCACTGCCAGGCAAGGCGCGGGAACAGCGCCTCCGCCGATGTGCTCCAATAGGCGGTCCAGCCGTGTGGAAAGAGCGCGCAGGCCGCGGCAAACGCGATGAGCACGAGCAGCGCATCCTCCGGCTTCAGCTCCCGCCGCGCCGCGATGTGCACGAGCGCATAGAGCGGCAGCAGGATCACCGCGGCATACAGCGTGAACGCCAGCGCGAAGCCAAAGCGTCCCGAGGCGGCCAGCGCACTCAAGCCCTGCCCCACTGCGCTGCCGGGGAATCCGGCGGCGGAAAAGGCGTCGCCCTCGAAAAGCCACAGGGCGAGCGCAAGCAGCGCGCAGATGAGCGCCTCCGCCAAAAGTAAGGTCTTGATCCGGTCACGTTTCATATCGCACCTCCAGGATTATTGTTTTGCGATAATTTCTATCGTCAGCGTAGCAGAAGAATTATCGTTTGTCAATAATTTCTTCATTTGCTTTTTGTTTTTCAAAGCGCGGCACAGTTGTTTTTAAATAAATGATAAGTTTGCTTTTTTCTATTGATTATCCCCGCACGATAGACTATACTGTAGCTGTCATATCATGCAATTTCTGTTGCTATTGCTCAAAAAAGACAATCAGGAGGACACCAACAATGAAGTACAATCGCACCTACAACTTCTCTGCCGGTCCCGCTATGATGCCGGAGCCCGTGCTGGAGGAAATCCGTGACGAGATGATGAACTACCGCGGCAGCGGCATGTGCGTCATGGAAATGAGCCACCGCTCCAAGGTTTTCCAGCAGATCATCGACGAGGCCGAGGCTGACCTGCGCGACCTGATGGGCATTCCCGACAACTACAAGGTCCTGTTCATTCAGGGCGGCGCTACGCTGCAGTTCGCGGCTGTGCCTTGGAATCTGATGAAGAACGGCAAGGCCGTCTACGTCGAAACCGGCGCATGGTCCAAGAAGGCCATTGCCGAGGCTAAGAAGTACGGCGAGGTCATCGTCGCCGCTTCCTCCAAGGACAAGAACTACAGCTACATCCCCGACTGCTCCGATCTCGACATTCCCGAGGATGCCGACTATGTCTACATCTGCGAGAACGAGACCATCCACGGTGTGACCTGGCAGCAGCTCCCCAACACCAAGGGCCATGTTCTTGTCTCCGACCAGAGCTCCATGTTCCTCTCCCAGCCCTGCAACGTCAGCGATTACGGCATGATCTATGCGGGCGTGCAGAAGAACGTCGGCCCTGCCGGTATGGTCATCGCCATCATCCGCGAGGACCTCATCCGCGAGGATCTCGATCCCAAGATGCCCATCTACATGCGCTATGACACCCACGCCAAGAACAACTCCATGTACAACACCCCGAACTGCTGGGCGATTTACTGCTGCGGCAAGGTGTTCAAGTACCTCAAGAGCATCGGCGGTCTCGAGGAGATGCACAAGCGCAACGTCGAGAAGGCCAAGGTCATCTATGACTTCCTGGATTCCTCCAAGATGTTCCACGGCACCGTTGAGCCCGAGTTCCGTTCCCTCATGAACATCCCCTTCGTCACCGATTCCGCCGAGCTCGACGCCGAAGTCGTCGCTGCTACCAAGGCTGCCGGTTACGATAACCTCAAGGGCCACAAGAGCGTCGGCGGTCTGCGCGCCAGCGTTTACAACGCCATGCCCATCGAGGGCGCTCAGGCTCTCGTCGAATTCCTGAAGAAGTTTGAGGCCGAGCACACCAAGTAAAGGAAAATTTCTTAAAATGGGGGATACTATCCCCCTTTTAGATACTCCCTCACCAGTGAAGCGTTCACCGGTGCCGCCGCTTAAAGAGCGGCTGGGTCAACGATTAAAATATTTACAAGGAGAAAGTTAAAATGCGTATTCTTGTTACCGACGGTATGGATAAGGGCGCGATCGAGAAGGTTCGCGCGATGGGTCATGAGCTCGTTGAGCAGTTCTACGAGCCCGACGAGCTTGGTAAGGCCCTGCGCGACTTTGATGTCGCCATCATTCGCTCCAAGACCAAGCTGCGCGCCAAGCAGATCGACGAGGCCAAGGGCAGCCGCTTCAAGTGCGTCATCCGCGCCGGTGTCGGCCTCGATAACATCGACGTGCAGTACGCCAAGGACAACGGCATTGAGGTGAAGAACACCCCGAAGTCCCCCTCCGAGTCCGTTGCTGAGCTCGCTATGGCTCACATGTTCTCCTGCGCCCGTTACATCTCCATCGCCGGCCACTCCATGCGCGAGGGCAAGTGGGAGAAGAAGGCCTACGGCAAGGGCATCGAGCTGACCGGCAAGACGCTCGGTATCGTCGGCTTCGGCCGCATCGGCCAGAAGCTCGGCAAGATGGCCAAGGCCATCGGCATGAACGTCATCGCGTTCGATATCTTCCACATCCCCGGCATCGAGGAAGAGCTCGGCATCCCCTATGTTGAGATGGACGAGCTGCTCGCCAAGTCCGACTTCATCTCCGTCCACGCTCCCGCTGTCGACGGCGGCGCTCTCATCAACGCTGAGCGCATCGCCAAGATGAAGGACGGCGTCGTCATCATCAACACCTCCCGCGGCACCAACGTCGACGAGGCTGCGCTTCTTGACGCGCTCAACAGCGGCAAGGTCCGCGCCGCCGGTCTGGACGTCTATGCCGACGAGCCCGCGACCAACGTTGCGCTCTACTCCCACCCGATGGTCTCCTGCACGCCGCACATCGGCTCCGCGACCGTCGAGGCTCAGGGCCGCATCGGCGAAGAGCTGGTCGAGATCATCTCCAAGATGTAATTTGTCGCTCACGCGAATGACAAAAGGAAGAGCCGTCGAAAGACGGCTCTTCCTTTTTGTCCTCGTGCTCGGCACGGCATATCTCCACGTTCTTTTTCATAGGATACACCAACAAAACTGTGCTGAGGTGTACGATATGGAGCGCAACCAGAACTATGTGGAGCTGTGGGGCGTCGCCGCAGGCGAGCCCGTCTTTTCGCACGAGAACCATACCCGCCGGTTCGACAAATTTCCCCTGCGGGTCGAGCGCCTGTCAGGCCAGAACGACGTGCCCGTCATCGTGGCGAGCGAGGCACTGCTGCGCGTCTGCCCTGTGGAGGAGGGACAGAGCCTTCGCATCGTCGGGCAGCTGCGCTCGTTTAACAACAAGAGCGGGCAGGGCAACCGGCTCGTCATCACCGTGTTCGCCCAGAGCATCGAGCCGGGCGACGGCTCGTACTTTAACCGCATCCTGCTCTCGGGCGCGCTGTGCAAAAAGCCCGTGCTGCGGCGCACGCCGCTCGGCCGCAGTATTTGCGATGTCATTCTGGCAGTCAACCGCCACTACGGGCGCGCGGACTACTTACCCTGCATCGCCTGGGGACAGACCGCCGTGCAGATCGCGGGCATGGACGTCGGCGAGCGATTGGCGCTTGAGGGCCGCGTGCAGAGCCGGACCTACACCAAGCTGCTCGAAAGCGGCAGTGAGGAACGCACGGCGTTCGAAGTGTCGATCATGCAGCTTTTGGACGAAGAAGAAACGGAGGAGACCGCCTTATTATAGGCGGTCTCCTCCGTCTTTTGCTTATAGCCCGCTCTCCTATTCAAATAATTTATCAGTGCATCCCTTTACAATTTTAAGGCGCAGTGTTAGAGTTTTTCGTGCTATATATTCCATTAGATTTTTTGAAATTTAAAAAACGAAACACGGAGAGAGAAATGGCAAGAATTTTTTTACTCAAGGGTGACATCGCCAACCCCGGCTATGTAGACATTCCCGAGGAGGCGACCACCATCCGAGAGGCGATCTACGGGATCGGCGGCGGCATTCCGAATGGAAAAAAGTTTAAGGCGGTGCAGATCGGCGGCCCGAGCGGCGGCCTTCTCGTCGAGGAGCATCTCGATCTGCCCCTGCACTTTCAAAAGCTCAAGCCCTACGGCGTGCGCCGCGGCGACAGCGTCATCACGGTGCTCGACGAGGACCGCTGCATGGTCGATGTCGCGTGTCGCTTTATGCAGTACACGCAGACAGAGTTCTGCGGCAAGTGCGTTCCCTGCCGCGAGGGCACAAAGCGCATGAACGAGCTGCTCTGGGCCATGCGGGACTACCGCCTCAGCGAGTCGGACTTTCATATGCTCACCGACCTTGGCGAGATGATCTCGGTCACGGCGTTCTGCAATCTGGGCCGCAATTCCTACCACACGCTGGAGACGGCCATCAAATACTTTCCCGAGGAATTCAAGGATCACCTGCGGGGGGACTGCGCGCTCTGCGAGCTTGACCGCGAGCCGATCGAGCCGGGTGGACTTCCCTATAACCGTATCCGCCTCGAGATCGACCCGAGCATCTGCCGCGGATGCAGCAAGTGCTCACGTTCCTGCCACGCCGAGGCCATCACGGGCGTCATCAAATCGCCGTTCGTGATCGATCCGGAAAAATGCGTCAAATGCTATACCTGCATCGAGGCCTGCCCCTTTGATGCGATCCAGGAGGTGGAGATCGATGGCTAAGGGTATCATGTATGTCGACAACATCCGCGTGGAGTTCGACGACGAGCCCACGATCATGGATGTCTGCCGCAAGGCGGGCGTGGAAATGCCGAACTTCTGCTTCCACTCCGACCTTTCCGTTTACGGCGCGTGCCGCATGTGTATGGTCGAGGATCTGGACACCGGCAAGATCGACGCCGCCTGCACGACCAAGCCGAAAAACGGCATGCGCATCCGCACGAACACGTCGCGCCTTCTCAAATACCGCCGCATGATACTGGAGCTGATGCTTGCCTCGCACTGCCGCGACTGCACCGCCTGCGAAAAAAACCGCTCCTGCCGTCTGCAGGAGATGGCCGTGCGCTTCGGCATCCATCACGTTCACTTCAAGGATACGCGCGAGCATGTACCGATGGACTTTTCAAGCCCTGCGGTCACATTCGACCTCAACAAATGCATCCTCTGCGGCGACTGCGTGCGCGTGTGCAAAGAGGTCCAGGGCATGAGCATCCTGCACTTTGCAGGCCGCGGCCCAGGGCTGCACATTGAGGCGGGCGACGACCAGCCCATCTCGACCACGCACTGCGTCAGCTGCGGCCAGTGCGCCGCCGTGTGCACGACCGGCGCCATCACCGTCAAAAACGACATCGGCGCGGCGTGGCGTGCCCTGCACGACCCGCAAAAGCGTGTCGTCATCCAGATCGCGCCCGCCGTGCGCGTCGCCATCGGTGAGGCCTATGGTCTGCCCGCGGGCGAAAATGTGCTCGACAAGCTCGTCACGGCGCTCAAAATCATGGGCGCGGACGAAATTTACGATACGATCTTCGGCGCGGACCTCACGGTGCGCGAGGAATCGAAGGAATTCCTCCGCCGCCTGGAAACGGGCGAAAATCTCCCGCTGATGACATCCTGCTGCCCGTCCTGGGTGCGCTATGTGGAGCAGGAGCGCCCGCAGTTCATCAAGAACCTGTCCTCCGCACTCTCGCCTATGCAAATGTTCGCAACGGTCTTAAAGGACAAGTACCGCGAAAAGGACGCCGCCGACGGCCGCACGACCTTCCATATCGCCATCATGCCCTGCACAGCCAAGAAAATGGAGGCCGGACGCGAGGAATTCCGCCGCGACGGCGTACCGAACGTCGACCTCGTGCTGACCACGCAGGAGGTCATCAAGATGATCAAGGAATCCGGCATCCGCTTCCAGATGCTCGAAAAGGAGTCGCCCGACCTGCCGTTCGGCATGGGCAGCGGCGCGGCCGAGATCTTCGGCACCTCCGGCGGCGTGGCGGAGGCGGTGCTCCGTTGCTGCCTGCCCGACAAGAGCAAAAACGTCCTGCGCATGCTCGAGCACAGCGGTCTTCGCGGCACGGAGGCCGTCCGCTTTGTGACCATCCCCGTTAACGGGCGCGACGTGCGCGTCGCCCTGGCCCACGGCCTTGCCAACGCGGCAAAGCTGCTCGATCAAATCGAAAACGGCGAGGTCGAGGTCGACCTGGTCGAGGTCATGTCCTGCCGCACCGGCTGCGTCGGCGGCGCGGGCCAGCCCTACGCGCTGATGAGCACCAAGCTCAAGCGCGCCCACGGCCTGTACGAGATTGACCGCAGCGCGATGTTCAAGCGCAGCGAGCGCAACCCCGTCCTCGACGCGATGTATGCCGCGGGTCTCAATGAGCGCGCGCACGAGCTGCTGCACCACGAGTACAAGGACTGATCCCCTTCATAAAAAGCCGGCCGTGTGTCCACGGCCGACTTTTTCGCCCGACTCATTATTTTTTATAATGCGTCTATTGACAAATTAAGATATTTCCACTAATATATTTTTGAAAATGTATTACAAATTTGAATCGGAGGACAGCCATGGAAGTCCGCAACCTGGTCACATTCTTAAAAGTCACGGAGCTCAAGAGCTTCTCCCGTGCGGCGGAAGCTCTGGATTATTCCCAGTCCGCCGTCACGGTGCAGATCCAGCAGCTCGAGCGCGAGCTGGGCGTGCAGCTCTTTGACCGCATCGGCAAAACGGTCTCCATCACGCAGTACGGCAAGGACTTTGTCTCCTACGCGCGCGACGTGGTGAGCGCCATCGCGCGTGCCAGCGCCTTTGCCTCGTCGGATTCCGAGCTGAGCGGCACCGTGCGCGTCGGCACGCTCAATTCGCTGCTCACCGCCTCGTTCTCTAACATCGTGCCGCTCTACCACGAGCGTTTTCCGCACGTGCAGATCAGCCTGCACGCGGGCAATATCGCCTCCATCACCGAAATGCTCGTCAAGAATGAGCTCGACATCATCTACACGCTCGATGAGCAGATCTTCGACACGCAGTTTGTCAAAGTCTTTGAAGCGCAGGAGGACGTCGTCATCGTGACGAACACGGAAAACCCGTTCTCTGCCCGCGATGATGTGCACCTTGCCGACCTTGTGTCGCACCCGTTCATCCTGATGAACCACGGCAACCCCTACCGCGACCAGTTCGACCGCGAGCTTGCCCGTCAGGATCTAAGTGTCGAGCCGTTTTTGGAGCTCGAGAGCGACACGCTCGCGCTCAAGCTCATCCGCGAGAATCCAGAGTATCTCTCCGTGCTGCCGCGCTACACGGCGAAGATGAGCATTCACAAGGGCAACCTTGCCATCATCCCTGTGGCCGACTGTCAGATGAGCCAGTGGCGGCAGGTGCTTTATCACCGCAACAAGGTCATCACCCCGCAGATCCAAGGCATGCTCGACGTGATCTTAGAGGTCGCGAAAAAGCCGTTTTAAGCAGAATCTCACAAAAAAGCACAGGCGCGCTTTCGCGCGCCTGTGCTTTTTCACTTTACTGTGTCATTACGGCGCAAAATTTGCAAAAAAAGAGTGCAAAATGCAAATCGGCGCGGTATAATAATGGGCAAATTCCGGCGTCCGCGCGCATCGCGCGCCCGCTTTGATCGGAGGGATCACGATATGAGAATTGTCGTCAAGGTCGGCACATCCACGCTGGCACACCCCACGGGGCGGCTGAACATCCAGCGTATGGAAAAGCTGTGCAAGGTTTTAAGCGACCTTAAAAATATGGGGCACGAGATCATCCTCGTCTCCTCTGGCGCCATCGCCATGGGCTTTGGCAAGCTCAACCTGAGCGAACGGCCGAAAGACGTGCCGACGAAGCAGGCCTCCGCCGCTGTCGGCCAGTGCGAGTTGATGTACATTTACGACAAGCTCTTCACCGAGTATAACCACACCGTGGCACAGCTGCTCATCACCGCACCGGATATCGAAGAGGGCGGCGTGCGCAAGCAGAACTTCCACAACACGCTCGCGCGGCTTTTAGAGCTCGGCGCGCTGCCGGTCATCAACGAGAACGACACCATCTCCACCGAGGAGTTCGGCATCGGCGACAACGATACGCTCTCTGCCATCGTGGCCGTGACGATCCAGGCGGACCTCCTCATTCTGCTTTCGGACATCGACGGGCTCTTCGACGGAGACCCGCGCAAGAACCCCGACGCGAAGCTCATCGACACGGTGGAAAAGATCGACGAGCACATCATTTCGCTCGGCGGGGGCAGCGGGTCGAACCTCGGCACCGGCGGCATGGCGACCAAGCTCCGCGCCGCGCAGATGGCGACGGCAGCAGGCTGCGAAATGGTCATCGCCAACGGCCAGTCGCCCGAGGTACTCTACGATGTGGCCGCGGGCAAGCGCGTGGGCACAAGATTTTTGGCAAAGAGGGATGAAGCATGACAACGATCGAACTTCTGGAACGCACAAAAGCTGCCTGGGGCAGCATCCGCAGCGCAAGCGCCGAGGAGAAGGACCGGCTGCTGCTCGCGATGGCGGAGAGCCTTGAGGCCAACAGCGAAGATATCCTGCGCGAAAATGCCAAGGACATGGAGGCGGCGAAGGGCGCGATCTCCGACGTGATGCTCGACCGTCTCGCCCTGACGGAGAGCCGCATCCATGCAATGGCCGAGGGCATCCGCGCTGCTGCGGCGCTGCCCGACCACGTGGGCCGCGCGCTCGCGCAGTTTACCCGCCCCAACGGCATGACCATCACCAAGCGGCAGGTGCCGCTCGGTCTGGTCGCCATCATCTACGAGAGCCGCCCGAACGTCACGTCGGACGCCGCGGCGCTGTGCATCAAGAGCGGCAACGTCTGCATGCTGCGCAGCGGCAAGGAGGCCTATCGCTCCTCTCACGCCATCGTCACGGCGCTCAAGGCGGGCGTTGAGTCCGTCGGCGGCGATTCCGACATTGTCAACATCGTTGAGGATACAACGCATGCGAGCGCGCAGGTATTGATGACGGCGGACGGCCTTGTCGACCTGCTGATCCCCCGCGGCGGCAAGGGGCTCATCCGCGCGTGCGTGGAAAATGCAAGCGTTCCCTGCATCGAGACCGGCACGGGCATCTGCCATGTGTACGTCGACAGGGACGCTGACCTCAACATGGCGGTAAAGATCATCGAAAACGCCAAGACGAGCCGCCCGTCCGTCTGCAACGCGGAGGAGGTCTGCCTTGTCCACCGCGACATTGCAAAGGAATTTCTCCCCAAGCTCAAGGCCGCGCTTGTCGACAAGCGTAGAGAAGCGGGCCTTGTCCCCGTCGAGCTGCGGCTCGACGAAGCCGCGGCGGAGATCATTCCCGGCACGGCGGCAACGGAGCTCGACTTCGACACGGAATTTCTCGATTACATTCTCGCCGTCGCGGTCGTAGATGATCTGGATGCGGCCATCGCGCATGTCCAGCATCACTCGACGCACCACAGCGATTGCATCGTGACCGAGAACCAAGCCGCGGCCGACCGCTTTGTCGACGAGGTCGACAGCGCGGCGGTGTACGTCAACGTCTCCACCCGCTTCACCGACGGCGGGGAGTTCGGCCTCGGCTGCGAGATGGGCATTTCGACGCAGAAGCTCCACGCGCGCGGCCCGATGGGGCTCGACGAGCTGAGCACCTATAAATATGTCATCACCGGCAGCGGCCAGATTCGATAACAGGAAAGGCGAACACTCCGATGTACCACAACGACAAAAAGTACGCATTGACAAACTGCGTGCTTCTCGACGGCTCTGAGCACATGGAGCCGCAGACGGGCAAGGCCGTCTGCATCGACGGCGAGAAAATCAACGAGATCGTCGACGCACAGCATATCCCCGCAGGCTATGAGGCAGTCGACCTCGGCGGAAAATATGTGCTGCCGGGTCTCATCAACATGCACGTGCACCTGCCCGCCTCGGGCAAGCCGAAAAAGAAGGCGAGCGACCCCAAAAAGCTCGTCAAGCTCATCACCTTCTGCGCGCTGACGAACAGGATCGGCGTCAACATGTGCGAGGGCTACGCCAAAACCGAGCTGCTCTCCGGCGTCACGACCATCCGCACAGTCGGCGGCGTCGCCGATTACGACACGAAAATTCGCGACCTCGCCGCGGCGGGCAAAATTCTTGCCCCGCGCGTGCTGGCGTCGAACATGGCGGTCTCCGTCCCCGGCGGGCACATGGCGGGTTCGCTCGCCTACGAGGCGCACTCCGCCGAAGAGGCCGCGGCGCTCGTCGAAAAGATCGCCGCCGAAAAGCCCGATCTCATCAAGCTGATGATCACCGGCGGCGTGCTGGACGCCGAAGTTGTGGGCGAGCCTGGCGTGCTGCGCATGCAGCCCGAGCTTGTCAAGGCCGCGTGCGACAAGGCACATTCGCTCGGCATGATCGTCGCGGCGCACGTTGAGAGTCCTGAGGGCGTGATGGTCGCGCTGCAAAACGGCGTCGACTCCATCGAGCATGGCGCGCAGCCAAGCGATGAAATGATCACGCTCTTCAAGCAGCGCAAGGCGTTCCAAATTTCGACCATTTCCCCCGCCCTGCCCTACGCGCTCTTCGACCGCAGCATTTCGCACGCGACGTATGAGCAGCAGGAAAACGGCAAGATCGTCTTCGACGGCATCGTCGCGCTCGCAAAGGCAAACCTCGCCGCGGGCGTGCCGGTCGGTCTCGGTACAGACGTCGGCTGCCCGTACATCACGCATTACGACATGTGGCGCGAGCTGCACTATTTCGTCAAATACTGCGGCGTGACGCCTGCGTTCGCGCTGTACAGCGCGACGAAACTCAATGCCCGGCTCGCGGGCATCGGCGATCTGACCGGCAGCATTGAGGCGGACAAGCAGGCCGACCTGATCGTCTGCTCCGGCAACCCTCTTCAGAATTTGAGCGCGCTGCGTGAGCTCGACATGGTCGTCAAGGGCGGCTATCGCATCGACAAGCCGCAGATCAAGAAGATGGATGAGGTCGAGCGCGAGCTCGACAAGTTCCTGTAAGCGCTATGAAATACTTGGTACTATCCGACTCGCACGGCAATGTCGACAACATGGTGCGCGCGGTGGAGCTCGTAAAGCCGCAGGGCATCATCCACCTTGGCGACGGCTGGCGCGATGTCGAGGAGCTGCGTGAACTTTTCCCCAGCCTGCCGCTCGAGCAGGTCCCCGGCAACTGCGACTTCGGGCGCTTTGAAGCGCTTGAGCGCGTGCTGATTCTGGACGATCACCGTGTGCTCATCGCGCACGGGCACACGTTAGGGGTGAAGACCGGACTTCTCCGCGCGCAGTACCGCGCGCTCGAGATGAACGCCGACATTCTGCTCTTCGGCCACACGCACGTGCCGCTCGTGGACGCGGCGTCGCGGCCGATGATGATGAATCCCGGTTCGATTGGCGATCCCCGCCGCCCGACCTACGGTGTGCTTGAGTTCAGGGACGGACAAATTTACCCGTCGGTCTTTCGGCTGGACGCATAACAAAAAAAGAGATGTACCTTGCGGTACATCTCTTTCCCTTTTCTCACCCGTTCCAAGCGCGCACCTGCTCGCGCAGCCAATTACACCAAGCGTCCACGCCCTCGCCGGTTTTGGCGGAGAGGGGGAATATCTTGAGCTTCGGGTTGCGCATGTGCGCGTATTCGACGACCTTTTCCATGTCGAAGTCGAAATACGGCAGCACGTCGATCTTGTTGATGATGAGCGCGTCACACACGGTGAAGATGAGCGGGTACTTGAGCGGCTTGTCGTGTCCCTCCGGCACGGAGAGGATCATCGCGTTTTTGACCGCGCCCGTGTCGAACTCCGCGGGGCAGACGAGGTTGCCGACGTTTTCGAGCACGACGAGGTCCAAGTCCTTCGTGCCGATCTCCTTGAGGCCCTGCTCCGTCATGCTTGCATCGAGGTGGCACATGCCGCCCGTGTGGAGCTGGATGGACTTGACGCCCGCGTCCGCGATAGTCTTCGCGTCCACGTCGGAGTCGATGTCTGCCTCCATCACGCCGATGTGCAGCTCATCCTTGAGCGCTTCAAGCGTGCGCAGCAGCGTCGTCGTCTTGCCGCTGCCCGGCGAGGACATCAGGTTCAGCAGAAACGTTCTGTCCTGCTTGAGCTGCGTGCGAAGGCGTGCGGCCTCGCGGTCGTTGTCGGCGAAGACGCTCTCTTTCACCTCGATGATCTTATAGGGTTCTGTCATATTGCCTCGATCTCCTTTAAGTTGATCTCGCTGCCCCGCTTGAGCCACGTTTTTTCGCTGCCGCAGTGCGGGCAGGTGCGGCCAAACTGCACCGTGGGATAGTCGCGCCCGCAGCCCTCGCAGTACGTAACAGCGGGGATGGTCTCGATCTTGAGCGCGGCCTCCGGTAAAAGCTCGGTCTTCTTGACTGCCCAGTTCCAGCAGCTTTCGAGTTCGTGCGGGATCGCACCGGACACCTCGCCGAGCTCGAGCGTCACGGACGCGACGTTCGTCAGGCCGTTTTCCTCTCCGATCTTTTCCACGCTCTTGATGACGTGGAAGACAATGCCCAGCTCGTGCATTACTTGCTCTTTCTCGCCGCACGCTTGATCTTGAACTCACGCTTGATCATGTACGGCAGGATGGCCTTCATCTTGTCCTCACAGGCGTACATCTTGCTGCACTCCGGTCTCTCGCGGTGCAGGTGGATGGCGTCGAACGCGCACTTCGTCGTGCAGACGCCGCAGCCGATGCACTTGTTCGGGTCGACGATGCTCGCGCCGCAGCTAAGGCAGCGCGCGGTCTCCTTTTTGATTTGCTCTTCGGTAAACGCGACGCGCTCGTCGCTAAACGTCCTGCGCAGCGCCTCGTTATAGCCGATGCGCTGGCGCGGCGTTGTGTCGTAATTGACGGGGATCAGAGCGTTCTCCTTGTCGAGCTCAATGAACTGGCGGCGGTTGCGGCCGACCGTCAACGTCGCGTGCTGGACAAAACGGTGCAGCGAGATCGCGCCCTCCTTGCCCGCAGCGATGGCGTCGATGGCAAATTTCTGACCCGTATAAGCGTCGCCGCCGACGAAGATATCCTTTTCCGCCGTCTGATACGTGACGGGGTCTGCCTTGACCGTGCCGTTGGGGTTGAACTCAACAGCGGTGCCGGTGAGCAGCTCACGCCAGTCGACCTTCTGGCCGATGCAGTAGAGAACCGCCGTGCACTCGGCCTGCTCGCTCACACTGTCGTCAAACTCAGGTGCGAAGCGGCCCTCGTCGTTCTTGACGCGCGTGCACTTGCGGAACCTGATGCCCGCGCACTTGCCGTCCTCCACCACGATCTCGGTCTGGCCCCAGCCGGCGTGGACGGTGATGCCGTCGCGCTCGCACTCGCTGCGGTCTTCCTCGCCCATTGGCATATCGTCGTAAGCCTCTAAGCAGTAGAGGTCAACGCTCTCCGCGCCGCAGCGCACCGCCATGCGCGCAACGTCCGCGCCGATGTTGCCGCCGCCGATGACGACGACCTTACCGGAAAGCGTCTTCTTTTCATGCAGGTTGACCTGCCGCATAAAGTCGATACCCGCCATGACGCCGTCCGCGTCGCCGCCGGGGATGTTCAGCTTGCCGCCGGACTGGAGGCCGACGGCCACGTAGAAGCCCTGATAGCCCTGCTCGCGCAGCTGCGCGATGGTCACGTCTTTTCCGACCTCCACGCCGCAGCGGAACTCGACACCGAGTTCACGCAAGATGTCGATCTCGGCCTCCACCACGTCTTTTTCGAGGCGGAAACTCGGAATGCCGTTCATCAGCATGCCGCCGGGACGTGCTTCCCTTTCAAACACCGTCGGGCGGTAGCCCTTTTCAGCGAGGTAGTATGCGCACGACAGGCCCGCGGGGCCGCCGCCGATGACGGCGATCTTCTCGGAAAATTCGCCGTCGACCTTCGGAATGACCTTTTCGGGCACAAAGCGCGTTTCCGCGTTTAAGTCCTGCTGGGCGATGAAGCGCTTGACCTCGTCAATGGCGACGGCCTGATCGACCGTACCGCGCGTGCAGGCATCCTCGCAGCGGCGGTTGCAGATGCGGCCGCAGACCGCGGGGAACGGATTTTCGCGCTTGATGAGCTGCAAGGCTTCGCGGTACTTGCCCTGCGCGGCAAGCTTCAGATAGCCCTGCACCGCGATGTGCGCCGGGCAAGCCGTTTTGCACGGCGAGGTGCCGGTATCGTAGCAGTTGATGCGGTTCCTGTCGCGGTAGTCGACGCTCCACTTTTCCGGCCCCCACTTGACATCGTCGGGTAATTCCTGACGGGGATATTCGATGTAGCCGTCCTTCGTGCAGAGCTTCTGTCCCAGCTTGACCGCGCCTGCGGGGCAGTTTTCGACGCAGCGGCCGCAGGCGACACAGCTCTCGCTCTCGACGCTCGCAACATACGCGCTGCGCGACAGGTTCGGCGTGTTGAACAGCTGCGATGTGCGCAGCGCGTTGCAGACATTGACGTTGCAGTTGCAGATGCCGAAAATTTTCTGCTCACCGTCGATATTCGTGATCTGGTGGACAAAGCCGTTGTCCTCAGCCTTTTTGAAAATTTCGAGCGCTTCGTCCTTCGTGATGTATTCGCCGCGCTGTGTTTCGACGATGTAGTCGGCCATGTCGCCCACACCGATGCACCAGCTTTCGGCGTCATCGCCGCAGCCCTCGCCGAGCTTGGCGCGGCTAGCGCGGCAGGAGCACATGCTCTTGGCGTACTTGCCCTCGTACTTGCTGAGCCAGTAGGAGATGTGCTCTAAGTCAACGGACTCGTTCTCTGTCTCGATGGCCTTTTCCACAGGGATAACGTGCATGCCGATGCCTGCGCCTCCCGGCGGCACCATGGGCGTGATCTTTTCGAGCGGGAGCATCGTCATGCGCTCAAAGAACGCCGCGACCTCGGGATGCTCGTCGATCTGGCTTTTGCGCATGTTCAGAAATTCCGCGCTGCCGGGGACGAACAGCGGCAGCACCCAGCGCTTTTCATGCTTGGGGTTCTTGCCGTCCAGGTTCTCCCAGTTGTACTCGATGATGCCTGTCCACGCCATCTCCGTGAGGAGCTTTTCGAGCGGCTCGCGCTCCATTTTGGTGAGCTTCATCAACTGCTCGGTCGTCTTGGGCTTGCGCACGCCCATTTTGAGCGCGACGTCGACCATCTCGTCGGTCATCACGCCGGCAAGGCCCCAGTACTCGGGGTCGTCCGCCGTGGCCTTGAGGCCGATGCGGTTCGTGATCATACTGCCGAGCTTGAGGACGTTTTCGCGCGGAGCGTCCGTGCGGGGTATTTTGAAATCCAGTTTACTCTCGTCGAGAGGGAAATTCGTGGGCTTGCTGCCGTTGATATCGCTCATGTTCCTGCTCTCCTTTTTCGCGGCGTACCGCGTGCTTGCCGCCGCGCAGCAAAAATATCGCGCGGCGATCATCACCTATCTTATCCAAGCTCTATTTTACAGGAAAATGTTGGATTTTTCCATTGACTGATTCCATAAACCGCAGTCATATCGCTCAATTCCCCGCATTTTTGCACAGATCGGCAGAATTGCCCAAATTTACAGGTCAAGGAACCGCCGCGCAAGCGCGGGCACATTGGTGTTTTTGAGGCACACGACGTTCAGCTCGTGCACGCCCGTGAGCGGCGGGCAGGAAAAATGCCCGAACTGCGCATCATTCTTGACGACAGCCTCGTAGAGGAGGCTCACGCCGCAGCCCTCGCTCACCAGATGCCGGATGAGCTTGAAGCTGCTGATGCAGACATTCGCGCGAAACGCCTCGACCGTGTAGCCGCACTGCATGAGCTCTCGCTCTAAAATCTTTCGCGTACCGGAGCCAGGCTCGCGCAGGATAAGCCGCTCGGAAAAGAGCTCATCCATCGGCACCTCGCGGCCCGAAAACGGGTGATCTTTCGCACAGATGCCGATGTAGGGCTCATTGCGCAGCAGAAAGCTCTCGTACCGGCTCTTGTCGAAAATGCCCTCGAGCACGACGAAGTCAAGCTCACCTCCCTCGAGCTGGGCGAGCAGGTGTGCCGTATTGTCGACGGTAAAAAAGAGCTCGTTGTCCGGTTCTTTCAAAAAGCGGATGATCTGCGGCAGCAGGATATAGTCGCCGATGGACTTCGTCGCGCCGATGCGAAGGCTCGTCTTCTCCTGCCGTTTGAGCGCACGGCGCAGCTCCTCGTCCTGATAGCGCTGGCTGATGGCGTAGATCTCAAGCGTTTCGCCCTGCGGCGTTTTTCTGAGCTTTCGGCTGTCGTAGGTAAAAAGGCGCACGCCGTACAGCGCTTCGAGCGCCTGGATCTGTTTCGTCACGGCGGGCTGCGTCAAATGCAGCTGCTCCGCCGCCTTGCGGTAGTTCATCGTGGCGCACACGGTCAAAAAGGTCTCAAGCCGCTGGTCCATGTTCTCTCTCCTTTGTCGATAACAAACAGGAATCGACATATTCTTATTTATAATTTTATTATATCATAAGTCAGTGATATAATACACCCGCAACACGCATTGGAGGAGAGAAAAAGCTCATGAAATTTATCGAATCCGTAAAGAAAATGCTGCCCGGCTGCGCCATCGCGCTCGTCATTGCCGTGGTAGCCAAGTTTTTAGAGCATCTGGAAGAGTCCGTGGGGCTGCACCTGATCGGCGCGTCGGTCATCGCGATGTTCATCGGCATGATCGTGAACCGCTTTTACGCGCCGAACGACAAGACGAAGCCCGGCATCAAATTCACCTCGAAGAAAATTCTGAAATTCGCCATCATCCTGCTCGGCGCCAGCCTGAACATCACGACCGTGCTGACGGTCGGTAAGTTCTCGCTCACCGTCATGCTCTTCACACTGGCGACGTGCTTCGGCCTCGGCTATGTGATCGGCAAGGCGCTGGGGCTTGACTGGAAGACGAGCAGCCTCATCAACGCGGGCACGGGCATCTGCGGCGGCAGCGCCATCGCCGCCATCGCGCCGGTCATCGAGGCAACGGACATGGACATCGCCTACGGCATGTCGGCAACGTTCCTCTTTGACACGATCATGGTCGTCGTGTTCCCGCTGCTCGGCCGCGCGATGAGCCTTTCCGACGCGGCGTTCGGCCTGTGGGCCGGCACGGCGGTCAACGACACCTCGAGCGTCGTCGCCACGGGCTACGCCTTCAGCGAGGCCGCAGGCGACTTTGCCACGATGGTCAAGCTGACGCGCACACTCGCCATCATCCCGACGGTGCTGGTCTTCGCCGCCATCAGCGTGCACCTCAAGAAAAAGGCCGCCGCGCAGAGCGGCGACCATGGCGTCAAGGTCAATATGAAGTCGGTGTTCCCGTGGTTCATCCTCGGTTTCCTTGCAATGTCCATTCTGTGCAGCGTCGGCGTCATTCCCGCGGGCCTCGCTACGACGCTCAAGAGTATCAGCAAGTTCCTGATGGTCGCGGCGCTCGCCGCCATCGGCCTCAATACGAACTTCGCGGCGCTGTGCAAGTCTGGCGCAAAGCCGATGCTCCACGGCTTCATCATCTCGCTGCTGGTCGTTCTTGTGGCGATTGCGGTCGAATATGTGCTCGGCATCGCGCCGAGCGGCACGCTCATTTAACCGTCCGCCGAAAGGATGAGATCGCAGCGGTTCCGCACATCGAGCGCGTCGAAATAGCGCTGCTCGAAAGGGATCCAGCGGTCGAAAAACTGCTTTGCATGCGCGGGCGCATTCCGTTTGAGGATGCGCTCGCGCTGCTTTTCTACCGAAATCGGCAGAAAAACGGATAGATCGTAGTACGGCGCAAGGTCGGGGTGCATGGAGTACGCGCCCTCGACAATGTTGAGTGTTCCCGCCTTAATCCGCTGCGGCGGGGCGATGGTAAACGTCGCGCAGTCGAAGCGGCGGTAGTCGACAGCCTCCCCCTGCCGCAGCGGCAGCAGGACTTCCGACAAAAAGCGCTCGCGGTCGACATTGCCGCCCGGCTCTGAAAAGCGCTCCGGCGTGCGCTGCTCGGGGCGGAGGAAAAAATCGTCCATGTGGAAGACAGGGCAGGCGTAAACGCTTTGCAGCAGCTCGCCCAGCGTCGTCTTGCCGCTGGCGCTGCCGCCCTCGATGGCGACGAGCACGCGGTTTCTTTCCGCCGTCAGGCGGTCGATGCGCGCAAACAGCAGCAGCGCGCGGGCGAAGTCGCGCCGCAGGACGCGGTACGCGGGCGCGTAATTCTGCCGAAATATCTCGGAGTGGTGCAGCGGCGGAAAGCCGTCCTTGCGCCACCTCTCAACAGCTTCCGCCGTCTCCTGCGCAGAAAACGGCAGCTCGCCCGCGTCGGCCATTGTCTGCAAGGCGGTGAGCATCGCTTCGAGCTTTTCGCGCCCGCACTCCTCGTGCCGCGCAGAGAGGGCGAAGAGCCGCGCAAACGTCTCCGCGCTCAAGCCGTCCTGCAAAATGCCGAGGTGCACACGGCAGTAGTCGCCGCCGAGCAGCTCGACGAGCTCGGAGATACGGTCACCGCTTCGCGCCGCTTCGGCGCGGATGTAGTCTGCGGCGGCAGACGGGTCGGCGATCAGATGCTCGCAGCCAAAGGCGCTCTGATAGAGCGCCTTGAAGACGTCCTGAAGCGCCAGCTCTGGATAGCGCGCGCAGTGGGCGCGCAGAAAGTCGCGAATATCGGTAAAATTCGTCATAGCGGCGGGGTTCCTTTATCAAAAAGTTTCGTTTATCATAGCGCTTTTTCGTCCCTTTCGCAAGGGGCAAGGGATTGACAGCCCTGCGCTTTTTTGATAAAATTCCCGCATCGGCACAAGCCGGCAGCGTTGGCACAAGCTGACTTTTCTTCCGCGCGTTCCCTGAAAGCAAACGAGGTATCACCAAGGTATCAATCTCCCTGCAAGGGGAATATTGATGCCTTTTCTTTGTCTTTTCAAGGGTTTTCGCGCAGAAAACAAGACGCAAGAGAGGATGAGAACACCGTGACGATCCTTGTCATCGACGGCCAGGGCGGAAAGCTCGGCAAAACTTTGGTCGAGAACATCAAAAAGTCCTTCCCGCACCTCGAGATCATGGCGGTCGGTACGAACAGCGCCGCTTCCGACGTGATGCGCCGCGCGGGCGCTGACCTCGTGGCCACGGGCGAAAACCCCGTCATCGTGGCCTGCCGCAGCGCGCAGATCATCGTCGGCCCCATCGGCATCGCGATCGCCGATGCGCTGATGGGCGAGATCTCCCCCGCCATGGCAAACGCCGTCGCGTCAAGCAATGCCTACCGTGTGCTCATCCCGATGAATCTATGCAGCACGTATGTCGCGGGCGTGGACAAAAAGTCCTCCGCCATTCTGGACGACGCCATGGCGCACATCCGTTCGCTGCTCGAAGGAATGGAGAACAAACCATGAACAACGCTGCCACTGCAACTGCCCGTACCGCTTCCCCGGTGAGAAAACTCACCTATTCTGCGCTCTTCCTCGCCTTGGCGATGGTCCTGCCGTTTTTGACCGGCCAGATCCCCGAGATCGGCTCCATGCTCTGTCCCATGCACATTCCCGCGTTGCTGTGCGGCTTCATGTGCGGCTGGCCGTGGGGACTCGCGGTCGGCTTTATCTCCCCGCTGCTGCGCTCGATGTTCGGTATGCCTCCGATCTGGGTCGCCATCCCCATGGCGTTTGAAATGGCAACCTACGGCGCCATCGCCGGTCTTCTGTACCGCAAGCTGCCGAAAACAGGCTGGCGCATCTATGCCTCGCTCATCTCCGCGATGGTCGCGGGCCGCCTTGTGTGGGGCCTTGTGAAGTTCCTGCTCGCGGGCCTTCAGGGCACGGAGTTCAGCCTCGCCCTCTTCCTCTCCGGCGCGGTGACGACGGCCATCCCCGGCATCATCTTGCAGCTCATCCTCATTCCCATCCTTGTGGTGGTAATGGAGCGCACAAATATGGCGCTCGACGTGTGAGCACTTGATAAAAACAGAAAAGGACTTGGACGGTCTCGTCCAAGTCCTTTTTCTTTATTCTTTACTCAGCAGCTTCGGCGCGCTCGTATCCATCAAAAACGCCCCGAGCGGCGCGGTGATGACGATGCCGAGCACCGCGACTGACAGCACGATGCTGCCGCAGGGCAGCCCCGCCGCAAGCGGCACCGAGCCGATGGCCGCCTGCACCGTCGCCTTGGGAAGATAGGCAAACACGCAGTAAAGCCTCTCTTTCGCCGTGAGCGGCGTTCTGACAAGGCAAAGGCACACACCCACGGCGCGGAAAATGAGCGCCGAGAAGATCATGCCGACCGCCGCAAGGCCCACGCCCGCCATATAGCGGATATCGACCGCCGCTCCGACGAGGACGAACAAAATGACCTCCGCCGCCAGCCAGAGCTTGCCGAATTTTTCAGAGAGCCGCTTGGCAACGAACGGCGTGCACTTCATCTTAAGTAAGCACGCCATGCTGACGACCGCGAGCAGGCCCGACACCGGCACGATGCCCTCGAGCCAGCCCTCCGCCGCGACGAGCAGCAGCGAGACCCCCAGCACGATGATGACCTTCATGCTGTTGCGGATGCAGTGCGATCGGGCATAGGCAGTCTCGAAAAAGCGGCTGAGCAACCACCCGACAAGCGCACCCAGCGCAACGCCGAGCACGATCGACGCAGGGATGCTCAAAAAGTCCGCGGCGTTGGCGCTGCCGCCCTGCGCCGTGTGCAGAAACGTTGTAAACAGCACAATGACGAAGATATCGTCGCACGATGCGCCGGCCAGGATCATCTGCGGGATGCTCTTGTCCGTTCCGCGGCCGCTTTCCATCAGCTGCACCATGCGCGGCACGACGACCGCGGGCGACACCGCCGCGAGCACCGCGCCCATGCCCGTCGCCAGCATGCCGATGATGCGCGGCAGCTTCAGCTTCTGACACAGCGCGGCCAGCGCAAGGCCAACCAAAAAAATGAGTGCGAGTGAAGTTAACATAAATTTCCTCCTCCGGACACAAAAAAGCTGATGCCCCCTGTGACCGTTCAAAATCACAGAAGTCATCAGCTCAAAAAAGCGGTTTCGGCAGTGCCGTGGGAGAACCTCATTCCCGATTGCGCAGTATAGCAAAGCGCGGGCAAAAATGCAAGCCCTTTTTCAAAAATCAGCGCTCGAACGTCACCTGATAGGCCCCCAACACCTGCATGCAGGGGATGACGGCGGCATTTTCGACCGTGAAAGCCGCCTTTTCATAGTGCGTCGTCTCCTCTTCGGGGATGGCGGGCAGCGCTTTGCCAAGGCTGACACCGTGCGTGCCGCCTGCAAAGCGCCATGCGAATTCACAGTCGCAGAATTCCTTGTTTGCTGTGATCTTCTCCGCGGGCACGAGCGTAAACGTACCGTCTTTCAAGTAATAGCAGCCTACGTTGTCCTTTTCCGCAGGGCAGCCGCCCTCGATGCCGACGCCGGTGAACGAGATCATCAGCTCCGGCAGCGTGAAGGTCGTCTTTTTGCCGTCCTTCGTAAAGGGAACATCGTCCCAGCGGCCGATGTTGACCCAGCCGCGATTGTCGGCTTTTTCCGCGGCAGTGTTGAACTCGAGAGCTCCCGTTTTGCCGTCGCGCACCTCCGCGTTGATGCGCAGCACCGGCCGCAGCGAGGCAAAGCCCTCCGGCAGCAGGGCGCGCAGACGGTCCTGCTCCGCGCCGTAGGCCATGACAAACTGTTCAACGGTCATTGCGCTTCCTCTGTTTCCTTTTGTGCGCGCTCCGCGTCTTGCCTCAGCAGCCGCAGATAGGCGTCGAGATAGATCTTGTGCGTCACGCTTAAAAGTGCCGAGCGCAGCAGTTCCTTTTCATCCGACTCGTCCTGTCCGACGCTTGCAAGATGGTCGCTCGCGCCGAAGACATAGCGGATGAGATTTTCAAATTCCTCGCAGAAGTAGTGATAAGCGGTCGGCAGATCGTAGGTCTCGTGCTGAATGCCGATCAGCGCGCGGATGTCGTCCATCGCGACGACGCTCTTGATGCACGAGACAAAGATGAGGTACGCAATGCTCTCCGCGCCGTAGGCCTTTTTCTCTGGCCCGGGGATGATCTTCTGCTTAACATAATTGCTGACCATCGAGGCCGTGATGGGACTGAGCCCGCATCCCGTGATGGATTGATTGACATAACGCGTCACCTGTTCGAGATACAGCCCCACGTCGGGGATCTCCCCGAGCCGCGGGATATGAAAGCTTCGGACAGACTCCGCCAGACGGCTGCGCATATTTTCGTCCATAGCTGCTCCTCCGTTCAAACTGCGTTTTCATCATCTTAAACTTTGGTTAAAAAAATGTCAATGAGTTTTCCAAAAACCGATTGACAGTTATTGAAAATCGTTGTATTGTAGTCAAAGATAATTTCACCTGACAACAGGTTTTTGAATAACCGATTATTTTTTTGGAGGCTTCCCCATGATGAAACTGATCGCCGACTCCTCTGCCAACCTCATGATGCTGGAGGGCGTAACCTATCAGAGCGTGCCCATGACCATCCGCGCCGGCGAGCGCGACTTCGTGGACGATGAAACGCTCGACACACACGAGCTACTCGACTATCTCGCGGCCCACAACGGCAAATCCAGCACGGCCTGCCCCAGCCTCGACGGCTGGCTCAAGGCGTTCGAGGGCGCGGATGAGATTTTCGTCATTACCATCACAAGCAGCCTGTCCGGCACCTGTGCCTCGGCCATGGCCGCGCGCGACGTGTATCTCCAGTCGCATCCTGAGGTCAAAATTCACATCTTTGACACGCTGAGCACGGGACCGGAGATGCAGTTGCTCGCAGAGAAGCTCGCAGAGCTGCACGCCAAGGGCCTCCCCTTCGATGTGGTCTGCGAAAAGGCACAGGAATATCTTGCCACCACGCACCTCTTCTTCAGTCTTAAGTCCCTGCACAATCTGGCGCAAAACGGCCGCGTCAGCAAAATCGCCGCGGGCGCCATCGGCATTCTCGGCATTCAGATCCTCGCCACCGCAAGTCTTGAGGGCACGATCCAGCCCGTTGAAAAATGCCGCGGCGAAAAAAAGACGTGCGCGGCGATGGTACAGAAGCTTCTGGAAGCTGACTACCACGGCGGCAAGGTGCGCATCCACCACGCCGAAAATCCAGAGGCGGCTGGGGCGCTCGCCGCTTCGCTGCGCGGGCACTTTCCTGAAGCAGACATTGAGATCCGTCCCTGCCGTGGTCTTTGCAGCTACTATGCCGAGCGCGGCGGCGTGATCGTCGGTTTTGAGACGATGTAAAACCGAACAGGCAGCAAAAAGCAGACGGCCTGCGCGAGCCGTCTGCTTTTCTTTATCTCTGCCATTAGGCAGTTGGAGTGGTATCGGAGGTACTGTCGCCCGCTGGGGCGTTGCCGTCAGTGGGGCTTCCCTGCCCGCTGGGCGGTGTGGGGCGCTCGCCGCTGGGCATTTCGGGCACTTCCCCGTCAGGAAGCTCTGACTTCTCGCCGTTTGGCATCTGACCGTCAAAGCCCTCGGGCAGTTCACCGTCTGGCTTCTGTCTGCCGCCGGGGAAGCCGCCGCCCATGCCCATGCCGGTGGAAACCGTCCCGCTCTGCGCGGTCCCTTCGGTGGAGCTGTCGCCCGCCTTGAGGGTATACGCACTGTCCGCCACCACATCGGCAGATGAGAAGAGGATGAAGTTCGCACCGCATCTGGCTGTGCCGCTGTACACAGCATTGCCGTCGGCGTCTTCAATCGTGAAATTCTCGTCCGCGGCAATCAGGCTGCTCTGCGTACTGCCCGGCATGCCGCCAAAGCCCGTTGAGCCGTAAATGACGCAGGGCTGCGCGGCCTCCAGGTTCATGCCCATGCCGCTGCTACCGCCCGCGGCGAGCACCGTGCCGCCTGAGACGGTGATGGTGCCGTCGGCATCCAGCGGCTCGTTGTCCGCCGTGTTGGCCGTCCACACAACGACTGTACCACCCGTGATGGCCAGCTCGCCGTTGGAGTCAAAGCCGTCGCCGCCGGAGGTATAGGCGTCGATCGTGCCGCCGGAGATCGTCATCGTGAAGTCATAGTCCGTCAGGTCGGAATTTGCCGCATTCAGGCAGTCGTCCGAGGCGTTGATCGTAATATCACCGGAACAAACGTTCAGCTCCGCGCCCTCAAGGCCCTCGCAGCAATTCGTGATGTCGATCGTGGGGCCGTCCGTGCCGTCCGCGCCGATGTTCAGCACCAAATCGCAGTGAATGGCGTCATCCGCGGCGTCGATGGTTAGCGTGCCGCTCTCGACGTTCAAAAGCTGCTCGGCGTTGATGGCGTCGTTGACGGGTGCATCGATATTCAGCGTCAAATCGCGGATGGTCAGCGACGCTTCGCCGTCCTCATCCGTCGTCGCGCCGGATTTGATGCCGTTTTTGCCGTTGGCCGTGATGGTCAACTCTCCATCGCCGCAGAGGGTGACAAGCGAGCCATCCTTACACTTAATGACGGCGTTTTCGGCATTTTCGTTTTCGGGGTAGTTGTCGTCATTGTTCTGCTCGGTATCGCTCAGGGAATTTTCCGTACCGTTGGAAACAAGGATGGTCACCTCGCTCGACTTGCCGCAGGTGATAGCGGCGGTGTTCTCACTCGTAAGTGTCAGGCCGTCCAACACCAGCGTCACGCCGGTCGTACCCTTTTTCACCTTGATGGAGCCGTCCGCACAGCTGTCGGAGACGGTGTAGGTACCGCTGTCGGTGATGGTGAGCGCCGTGCCGTCGATCTCGTAGCCCGCGGTGCTGTCGCCCGCGCCGGTCACGCCGCCGTCCGTAAAGGTAAACGTCACATCGCTCGATGCACCGGCATCGGTGCCCGCCGCACCGGCACAGGCTGTGAGCGACGCCGTGCGCGAAACGGCGGAATCGTTCGTCGACTTCGCCGCGTCGAAGGGGCACGAGCTGCGCCTTTCGATCACGGACGGCCTCACCTATCGCGGCGACGAGTACGCCGTGCGCCAGCTCGTCTCGATCCTGCTCGACAACGCGGTCAAATATGCACTGCCGGATTCCCCCATTGAATTCTCGCTCGAAAAGGCGAAGCGCGGTGTCGTCCTCCGCTCGTCGAACGCCTGCGAGGATGTCACGCCGGAAAACGCGCAAAAGCTCTTCGACCGCTTTTACCGTGCCGATCAATCCCGCTCGTCGGGCAGCGGCTTTGGCATCGGCCTTTCCATCGCGCGCTCGATCGCCGAGGGGCACCACGGCTCCATCCGCGCCATCGTGGACGACGGGAAGATCACCTTCACCGCCGAGCTCAAATAAACGGCTTTTGGGCAAAAAACGCTTCGCAAAAGTTATGCGAAGCGTTTTTCTTATCAAAGGCTTTTCTTCCCGCCCGTGACGGTCTCGATGGCGCAGGCAATGAACTTTTTCGCTGCGGGCGAGGCCTCTTTGAGCGACGGGACGGAGATGCCGAGCGTGACGAACTGCGGCGGGTCGAACGGGACCTCCGCCACCGTGCCGCTCCACTTGCGCGAAATCAGCCGCTGGTTGAAGCTGACGCCGAGCCCCGCCTCGACCATGTTGTAGGTCGTGAAGCCGTCGCGCGTCGTAAAGCAGGTCTGCGGGTGCAGGTCGTGCTGCTCGAGCAGGCGGTCCTGATCGGTGTCGTGATTGGGCGAGGTGTGGATGAACGGCTCGTTCTGCAAGCGCATAAGCGGAAAGGCATCCGCCTCTGCCAACTCGTGCCCGCGCGGCAGCCACGCGACGAGCTCGTCACGAAAGACAGGCAGCCAGTCGTACTTATCGCCGTGCATCTGTGCGCCGAAGCAGCAGTCGACCGAGCGCTCGTTCAGCCAGCGCGCCATCTCGAGGTTGCCGCCCTCCTGCATGCGCACGGTCACGCCCGGATAGCGGGCGCGGAATGCCGTCAGGATCTCTGGCATCCACAGGGCCGAAATGCTGTAATAGCAGCCGATCGTCAGCGAGCCCTTTGACACGCCACCGATCTCCGCGCTGAGCTGCTCGGCGTTGTGATGCGCGCGCACGACCTCGCGCAGCAGCGGCAGCATGAGCTTTCCGTTTTCCGTGAGCTGCACGCCCTTTTTGCTGCGAAGAAACAGCGGAAAGCCGAGCTCTTCTTCCAGCGTGCCGATCATGCGCGTCACGCCTGACTGCGTGTAGCCCAAAAGCTCCGCCGTGGCCGTCAGGCTGCCGAGCTCTGCCGCGGCAAGGAACGCCTCGCATTTGACCGCTTCCATACGCCCTCCTATCCATGATTTTATATCATGTTTTTCATTTCAAATAACCGTTTGCGTCATGTTTTCTCTTATTCTACAATAGCAGTCAGAAACCGTCAATCCTGTTTTTGAAACGAGGTCTTTTTTCATGGAGCATCGTCTTTCTTTTTCCTGTGATTATCTTGAGGGCGCGCATCCCGCCATCCTGCAGCGCATGTGCGAAACGAATTTTGCGCAGACCGCCGGTTACGGCACGGATGAATACTGCGAATCCGCGCGCGAGAAGATCCGCGCCGCTTGCGGCGCGCCGAACGCGGAGATTCACTTCCTTGTCGGCGGCACACAGACGAACGCGACCGTCATCGACGCGCTGCTGCGCTCTTACGAGGGTGTGATCGCCGCGGACACGGGGCACATCAGCGTGCACGAGGCCGGCGCCATCGAGTTCGGCGGGCACAAGGTGCTCACGCTGCCGCAGGAGAACGGCAAGATCACCGCATCCCAAATCCGCGCACTGCTTGATCAGTACGAGGACGACGCGAACCGCGACCACACGGTCATGCCCGGGATGGTCTACCTCTCCCAGCCGACGGAGTACGGCACGCTCTATTCCAAAAAGGAGCTCGCGGCCATCAGCGCGCTCTGCCGCGAAAAGCGCCTGCCGCTCTATATCGACGGCGCGCGCCTTGCCTACGCGCTCGCCTGTCCTGAAAACGACGTGACACTGCGCGACCTTGCCGCGCTGTGCGACATTTTCTACATCGGCGGCACGAAATGCGGCGCGCTGCTCGGCGAGGCGGTCGTCATTCCCCAGCCAGGGCTCATTCCACACTTTTTCACCATCATCAAGCAGCACGGCGCACTGCTCGCCAAGGGACGGCTGCTCGGCATCCAGTTCGACACGCTCTTTACCGATGGGCTCTACGAGCGCATCGGCGCAGACGCCGTTCGCTACGCCGACGCTATCCGGCGCGCGATGGCGGAAAACGGCTATTCGCCCTGTTTCCCCTCCCCGACGAACCAGAGCTTCTGCATCGTCAGTGAGCAGCAGCGCAAAGAGCTCGCCGAGCGCGTGGACTTCTCCGTCTGGGAGCAATATGACGAGACGCACAGCATCATCCGCTTTGCCACAAGCTGGGCGACGCGGGAAGAGGATGTGAACGCGCTCTGTCGCATCCTGCGCGAGTGCAGCGCGCAGGAAAAGGTAGCGTCCTAAAATCAAAAAAGAGCTTTCTCCGATTTTCAGGAGAAAGCTCTTTTTATTTCATTGCGCTGCGCTCAGTTCTTTTTCATCATCTGTTCATCCTGCTGCAAAAGCTGCTGCGTGATGATATCGAGCTGACGGTGCTTGGCCATGCGGTCGGCGATGTTGTTCTGCACCAGCTCCGTCTCCTGATGGCCGCGGAAGGACAGCTTGAGCAAAATCGGCGTCAGGATCGTGCCGCATACGACCGTGATGACGACCGGCGTCATCATCGCGGGCGACAGCACACCCATCGAAAGGCCGCGGTTGGCGACGATCAGCGCGACTTCGCCGCGGCAGGCCATGCCCACGCCGACCTGGATGCTCTCGCGCGTGGTGAACTGGCACGCCTTGGCGCCAAGGCCGCAGCCGAGGAGCTTCGAGATGATCGAAACAAGCAGCAGCAAAATCGAGAAGACGACTATGCCGCCCGTCAGACCCGTGATCTGCACATTGATACCGATGCTCGCGAAGAACACCGGCGTGAGCAGAAGATACCCGAGGGGGTTGTACTTCGTCTGGATGTAGGTGCCCTTGGGCGTGCACGCGACGGCAAGGCCCGCGGCGTAAGCGCCCGTGATATCAGCCACGCCGAAGAACTCCTCGGCGCAGTAGGCCATCACAAGGCACAGGACAAAGGCGAACACGGAGTTTCTGTGGCTGGCCCAACCGTGCTGACGCTTGAGCATCCAGCAGAAGATGCGGTTCGCGCCAAAGCCGACCACGAAGGCAAAGACGAAAAAGCCCACGATCTTGAGGAGCACCATGCCGATACTCTCGTCACCGCCGGCAAGGCTGCAAACGAGCGTCAGGGCGATCAGGCCGAGCACATCGTCGATGAGCGCGGCGGCCAAAATCGTGTTGCCAACCTTGGTCTCGAGCTTTTTCATCTCCTTGAGCGTTTCGACTGTAATGCTCACGGACGTGGCCGTCAGGATGGTGCCGATGAAGATGTTTTCGATAAAGCCGGTGCTCTCGATGAGTCCCAGCTCATCCGCGCCCCATGCAAGCGCCGTGCCCATCAGGAACGGCACGACCACGCCAAGGACCGCGACCATGAAGCCCGCCTTGCCGCTGTGCTTGAGCTCGTTGACGTCCGTGCCCATACCGGCGGAGAACATCAGCACGATGACACCAAGCTCGCTGAGCTGCTTGGTGAACTCCGTTTCCGAAAGAAGGCCAAGGCCCGCGGGGCTGAGCAAAAGGCCCGCGATCAGCGCGCCCACGACCTGCGGCATCTGAAACTTCTGCGCAATGAGGCCCAGAATCTTCGTGCTCAGCAGGATCAGCGCAAGATCCAGTAAAAAGTGATACGACATATTGATTTCCTCCCAAACTCTCTGATCTCTATCCAAATTCTTCCGTTTCATTTCGCGAGGCTCTATTCTAACTTCTTTTTTTCTTTTTTCAACAGTCAGAATCACCAAGGAAACGGAAGAATTCCTGCACAGCTCATGCAAAATGCAATATATCTTTCATTTTTAACGTGAAATGTTTGCTTTGATTCCGTTTCCATAGCCGTTTTCACAAAAAGCAGCGTCAAATGCGGCGTTAAGAAGCCGTGAAATATGGACAGATTCATTGAATTTCTCTATGATTTACAGGGATATCGTCTATATTATCCACACATCGCGCACATTTTGTCGCTCACGCCCGTTTTGCATCTTTTCCTGCATTTTGCGCATTTTCGTCGCACAATGCGCCGTTTCTCCCCTTGCCGCGGCGGCGCGGGCGTGGTAAAATCGGCCTTGTGACATGAACAAAGGAAAGGACGAGCCATGAATCAAAAAGAACTCAATGAACTGCGCCGGCGCTTCCGGCTCGATAAGAATAATTTCAGCCGCGTGTACGGCTGCTATGTGAACTCCAACCGTGAGATCATTGCGTGGGTCGATACCTCGATGGGCCTCATGCGGCAGGAGGAGCAGGAGATGTACCTGGGCCTTCTCAAAAAGTCCCTCTCCGGCACGCTTGGCAAGAACCTCATCGACGTGGTGTTCTCCACGCAGCAGGTCGCCGACAGCGATGAGCACCGCCTCTTGCAGACTCTTCGCCAGACGGAGCTCAAGGACCCCGCCTCGCGCGAAACGCTCTGCCGCCAAATCATCGACTGCATCGACATGGGCGAGACAAACTATCTCATCCTCCTCGCCGCCGACGCCTACGACGTGCCGCACCGCAGCAAGGATGACGAGATTCAGGCCGACGCGTCGAGTGAGGTCTTCAAGTACTTTGTCTGCTCCATCTGCCCCGTCAAGGCCCCGACGCTCGAACTGCGCTACGACCTTGACCAGAGCGAGTTTCACTCAAGCTCCACCGGCTACATCGCGACCTCGCCCGAGCTCGGCTTCCTCTACCCCGCGTTCGACAACCGCACGGCGAACATTTACAATGTGCTGTTCTACTCGAAAAACGCCGCGGAGATCCATCAGGAGGTCATCGACGCGCTGTTCCACGTCGACCCGCCGATGTCTGCCGAGGAGCAGAAAAACGCCTTTGGCTCGGCGCTTGCCGACGCGCTCGACAAGGATTGCAGCTACGATGTCGTCCAGTCCGTGCACGAGCAGATCAGAGCGCGCATCGAAGATCACAAGGAGAGCAAAGACCCCGAGCCGCTTGAAATGACGGCGGGCGACGTCGGCGGCATCCTCGCCAACAGCGGCGTGAACGACGAGCAGATCGCAGCGTTCCAGCGCGAGTGCGATGAGCAGTACGGCGAGAACGCCGCGCTGAACCCGAACAACATCATCGAGAGCAAGAAGTTTGAGATCACGACCCCCGAGGTCAAAATTTCCATTGCACCGGAGAACAGCTATATGATCGAAGCGCGCGTCATCAATGGCCGCAAATACCTCCTCATCCCCGCCGACGACGGCGTGGAGGTCAACGGCATCGGCGTGAACATCCCCGGCCTTGCGAAAGAAGAATAAGAAAAAGGAGAGAAGCCGCGGCTTCTCTCCTTCTCTTTTTGACCATTTACGCCTTGCTCTTGTAGAGGTCAGCGATGATGTCGGCGCACTTGTCGATGCCGAGCTCGCCGCTGTCGAGCGTGATGTGGTAATTCTGCGCGTAGCCCCACTTCATGTTCGTGTAGAAGCGGTGATAGGCTGCGCGGCGCTTGTCCTTGTCGCGCAGGCGCTGCTCGGGCGACTGCTCGCGCTCGCCGTAGACCTCGACGATGCGCTTGGCGCGGAATGCCATATCTGCGTGGATAAAGACCTTGAGGCACTTGGCCTTGTCCTGCAAAATGTAGTCCGCACAGCGGCCGACGATGACGCAGGGCCCCTTTTCGGCAAGCTCGCTGATGACGCGGCACTGAATTTCCCATAGGATGTCCTCGTTCGTCGGGCCGAACGCGCGGTTTGAGAGCGCCGAGGCCAGGAAGCCGCCGGGTGTGTACTCGCCCGCCTCCTTGACATAATTTTCTGCAAAGCCGCTCTCCTCGGCGATCTTCTGGATGAGCTCTGAGTCATAGCAGGGGATGCCGAGCTGCTCTGCAACCTTTTTGCCGACCGTGCGGCCGCCGCTGCCGAATTCACGGCTGATGGTGATAATATGATTCATAATACAGTTGCTCCTTCCGTATTGAGTTCCCGATACGTTTTTACAATCATACCCGCCGCGATGACGAAAGTCAACACATCCGACACCGGCATGGAGTACAGCACGCCGTCAAGGCCGAAAAAGCGCGGCAGCAGCAGTGCAAAGCCCACGCCGAACGCGACCTCGCGCACCATGGAGAGCATCGTGGATGAGAACGCCTTGCCCACGGCCTGCAAAAAGATGAAGCAGGCCTTGTTCACGCAGGCGAGCACCATCATGCAAAGATACGTGCGGAATGCCTTGATCGCAAAGTCCGTGTAGTAGCTGCTCTCGTTCGCCGCACCGAAGACGGCGATGAGCTGACGCGGGAAGCCCTCGGCCAGAACGAGCGCGACAGCGCCGACGATCGCCTCGCAGAGCAGGAGCTTTGTAAAGAGCTCACGCACGCGCGTCTTTTTCCCCGCGCCCATGTTGTAACCTACGACGGGAATGCAGCCCGCCGCCATGCCGACGACGATGGAAATGACGATCTGGAAGAACTTCATCACGATGCCGACGACGGCCATCGGGATCTGCGCGTACTGCTCCTGCGAGAATATCTCATCCAGCGCGCCGTACTTGCGCAGCATGTTGTTGATGGCCGCCATCGCCGCGACGAGGCTGATCTGCGAGAGAAAGCTCGTGATGCCGAGCGTCAGCATCCGCGTGCAGATGCCCGCACGCAGGTGGAAGTCGCCGTGCAGCGGCTTAACGGTCTTCATGCGGCAGAGGTACCACACCGCAAGCGCCGCCGTGACGATCTGGCCCAACACGGTGGCGACCGCCGCGCCCATCATGCCCCACTTACATTCAAAGATGAAGATGGGGTCTAAAATGATGTTGAGCACCGCGCCCGCGAGCGTGGAGATCATGGCGAACCGCGGGTCGCCGTCGGCACGGATGACAGGGTTCATCGCCTGACCGAACATATAAAACGGGATGCCGAGCGAGATATAGAAGAAATACTCCTGCGCGTAATGAAAGGTCTCCTCGTTCACCGTGCCGCCGAACATCGAGATGATAGCGTCGGCGAAGATGAGGTACAGCGCCGTGAGCACAAGGCTGCTCGCGACCGACAATACGACCGCGCTGCCGACGCTCTTTCTTGCCTCTCCCACTTCGCCCTTGCCGAGCGAAATGCTGACGAACGCGCAGCAGCCGTCGCCGATCATCACGGCGATGGCGAGCGCCACGACCGTGAGCGGAAAGACGACGGTGTTTGCCGCGTTGCCGTAGGAACCGAGGTAGCTTGCGTTGGCGATGAAGATCTGGTCGACGATGTTATAGAGCGCGCCGACGAGCAGCGAGATGATGCACGGGACGGCATAGCGCCGCATGAGCTTTCCCACGCGCTCCGTCCCCAAAAACTGGTTTGTGTTTTCCATGGTGGTCTTCCTCCTGCACATAAAAATAAGAGATGCGTTCCGCCGGATCAATCCGGACTTACGCATCTCTGCTGCACGATTTGACTATGAAGTTGTCTTTTCCCTCCTTTTTCCGCAAAAAAACGTGCGGCGTTTCTGCAACTGGATTTACGCAGAAACGCCACACGCTGTGAATTGATTTTATCAAATTGTTTCGAGCATTTCAAATGTTTTTTGCGGCACGGCCGCAAATTTTTATTTAGTCCTGCTCCATGAAGCTGCGGATATAGGCGATCAGCATTTTCGCCGTGCCCTCGAAGCCGAGCACATCGCTCTTGACGGTCATGTCGTAGCCGCGGGCGTCGCCCCACTTCGTCTCGCAGTAGTAGTTGTGGTAGGACTTTCTGGAGCGGTCGACCTCTTTGATCTCCTCGATCGCGTCCTCGGCAGACAGGCCCTTCTTCTCCATCACTCGGCCGACTTTGGCTTGCTGGTTGCCGCAGATGAAAATGCTCAGCATATTGGGGTTGCCCTTGAGCACCTGGTCGCCGCAGCGGCCGATGATGAGGAAGCTCTCGCCGTTTGCCGCCTTGTCGCGCAGCATGGCAAACGTCTTTTCCGCCACGTTGACCTCAAGAGAATTCGAATACTTGCCGATGCGGCGCGAGGCAAAGAAGTTGACGGGCTTTTCGTCCATCTTGCGGATCATTTCCCCGCTGTAGCCTTCGGAAACGATCTCCTTTTCGATGGAGTCCTTGTCATAGAGCTTGATACCGAGCTCTTGCGCGATCATGTCGGCAATGTAATGGCCGCCGCTGCCGTGCTCGCGGCCAAGGGTGATGATGATCTGGTTTTTCATGGGATCGCACTCCTTTCCTTTTTCCGTTTACAGATAGCGCAGGAATAAGTAGGCCGTGGACACCGCCATGACAATGATCGTCGCGGGCACGCAGTACTTGCAGTAGCGGCCCCAGCCAATGGGATAGCCGCCCTTGGCCGAAGCCGAAGTGCCGACGACGTTGGCGCTCGCGCCGATGGGCGTCGCATTGCCGCCGAGGTCCGTGCCGAGCGAAAGCGCCCAGGCAAGCACGCCGATATCCATGCCCTCTGTCGCGGCGATGGCGCGGATGACAGGGATCATGGTCGCGGCAAAGGGGATATTGTCGACAAAGGCGCTCGTGATGGCCGAGAGCCACAGAATGACGATCACAATAACCGCGATATTGCCCTCACTGACCGAGGTGATGAAGTTCGCGATCATGTTGAGCACGCCTGTCTTTTCAAGGCCCGCCACGGAAACGAACAAGCCGATGAAAAAGAGCAGCGTCTTATAGTCCACGCCCTTAATGATTTCTATAACAGATTTTTTGCCGCTGGTCAAGCCCAAAACGATCAGCGTCAAAATCGCGACAATCACGCCGATGCACGCGACGGAAAGCTCCGTCTGCGCGTGCGTGATGAGCAGCACGACCGCCAGCAGGAAAACGCCTGCGCTCGCAAGAAATGCCTTCTTGTTCGTGATGGCCGTCGAAGGCTCGGGACAGGTGACGGGGCCGCCGTTGGCATGCTCGGCGCGCTCAAGTTCCTTGCGGAAGCAGAGCGTGAAGTAAATGAGCATGAACACAAAGCAGATCGCCACGACCGCGCCGGTATTTTCGATGAAGTCGAAGAATGTGTAGCCGAGCGAGGTGCCGATGATGATGTTCGGCGGGTCGCCGCACATCGTGGCCGCGCCGCCGAGGTTCGCGCAGAAAATTTCAGACAGGATCATCGGCACGGGGTCGAATTTCATCGTCTGCGCCAGTTCGAGCGTGACGGTGGCGAGAAACAGCACGACCGTGATGCTGTCGATGAACATCGACAAAAACGCCGAGAGCGACATAAAGCAGATGAGCAGCGGCACCGTGCGGTAGTGTACGAGCTTGGCAAGCGTCAGGCACAGCCAGCGGAAAAAGCCCGCCTTGCCGAGGCCCTCGACCATGATCATCATGCCGGCGATAAACAGGATCGTCGACCAGTTGATGCCAGCGGTGCTCTCTTCACTTGCGCCGTACCAGAATGTGCTCTGGAAAAACGCGCCGAGGTTGAGCGTCTCCCAAATGGCGCTCATCGAGCGCATGCAGACGCCGAACACCAGCACGAGCACGAGCGCGCCGCTTCCGAGCGTAATGTAATGCCGTTCAAACTTATCGAGGATAATAAGCAGGAACATAGTGACAAAAATGCAGATGGCAATGATCTGAGCAAACATGTTATTCCTCCCTGTGCTGTGGAATTTCCAACGCGAGTCATTATATCGACCCTTTGCGCGGAAACGAAATGCTTTCTTGACATGGAGGATATGTCATTTTTCTATGCCGTCCGAATTTTCCTGATTTCATGCGGCTTTTCGACGGTGTTTACTTTTCGTCAAGGTTCTGTTCTTTTTTCCCGAATACGCTTGCGCCGCCGCTTCGCTTCTGTTACAATCAGTCTTGCCGTCCGCAAGGTGCGGACGAATGCTTTTCTCTTCCGTCAAATTTTACGCAGTCAGGTTCCTCGCCGCCGCGCAGAACCCCACTTATTTTCTTTTTCAGAGGAGCTTGCTTTTTTATGAACATCAGCTACGACAGCTATCGTGTCTTTTATTACGCCGCCAAATACCGCAGCTTTTCACAGGCCGCCGCGGCGCTTTACAGCAATCAGCCCAACGTGACACGCATGATCCGAAAGCTCGAATCCGAGCTCGGCTGCGCGCTGTTTTTCCGCTCGCCGCAGGGCGTGCGCCTCACGCCCGAGGGGGAGAAGCTCTACACGCACATCGCCGTCGCGTTTGAGAGCATCGAGGCAGGCGAAGAGGAGGTCCTCTCCGACCAGAGCTTGCAAAGCGGTATCGTCCACATCGCAGCGAGCAGCCTTGCCCTGCGCACGCGGCTTTTGCAGGTGCTCGCGCGCTACCGGCGCGCATACCCGCACGTGCGCATCTGCCTGACGAACCACTCTGCCTCCCACGGCCTCGCCGCCGTGCAGAACGGCCTTGCCGACTTCGCCATTCTGGCAGAGGGCGCGTCCGTGCCGGATTCGCTCACGGCGCAGAAGATTGACGAAATTCAGGAGATCCCCATCTGCGGCCCGGCGTTTTTGGAGCTCACCGAGGAGCCCGTTTCTCTCAAAAGGCTTGCCGACTACCCGATCATCAGCTTGACGGAGGGGACATCGTCGCACGACTTTTATGCCGAGCTCTTCCTGCGTCACGGTCTTTCGTTCAGCCCCGATGTGGAGGTCGAGACCACGGCACAGGTGCCGCCCGTGGTGCAGAGCGACCTTGGCGTCGGCTTCGTGCCGCGCGAGATGCTTTACGGCACGCCGGAGGCAAGCGGTATCTACCCCATCATGCTCGAAGAGCCCATTCCCGCGCGCAGCGTCTTCCTCTTCCAGCGCAAGACGCAGCCGCTGAGCATCGCCGCCAAAAAGCTGCGGCAGATGCTGCTCGAAGACGCGCCGCAGGAGAGTGGAAAATAATCAGACAAAGCCCCGCCGGTTTCGATGAACCGGCGGGACTTCTTTCATATATGAATGCTTAATCGGCACGCTGCACGCGCTTTTCTTTGCGGTCAAGATAGAGGTAGAAGCCGACGTTCAGGATTATGCCGACCAGCGTGGACACCGGCGCGGCAAGGCCGATCTTCGTCAGGCTCGCGTTCGACTGGATGCTCATCACATACGCAAACGGCAGGCGGACGAGCAGCGTTTGGATGAGACCCTGTGCCATGACCCAGAGCGTCTTGTTGTTGCCGTTGAAGTAGCCGAGCATGCTGAAGAGGATCGCCGTCAGGATGGTCTCGGGCGCGAAGCCCTTCAGATACTCAAAGCCTTTCTGCACGACCTCTGCATCCGGCGAGAAGATTCCCGCCAACACATCGCCCTTGAGCATCACGAGCGCGAACACGGCGCAGCCGAAGGCCAGCCCCACGCCGATGCCCGTCAGCATCGACTGCTTTGCGCGCTTCTGATTTCCCGCGCCCACGTTCTGCGCGACGAACGACGCCATCGACTGCATCAGCGCGCTGGGAATCAGCATGGCGAAGTTGACGATTTTGCTCGCAACGCCGTAGCCCGACGACGCTGTCAGGCCCAGCCGGTTGACAAACGCACACAGCGCCAGAAACGACAGCTGCGTCAAAAACTCCTGCAAGGCAAGTGGCAGACCGATGCTCAAAAACTTCTTACATTGAGGATTGAATCGAAAGTCCGCGCGTGATGGCAAAGGGCAGCTTCTTTTTGATGAGCAGCGCAACTGCGAACACCACACTGACGGCCTGTGCCAAAACTGTCGCGATGGCCGCGCCCGCGGCGTCCATGCCAAAGCCCGCAACCAGAATGAGGTCGCCCGCAATGTTGACAAGGCTCGCCACCAGCACGAAAAGGAGCGGCGAGCGGCTGTCGCCAAGACCTCTAAAGATGGCAGAGAGCAGGTTATACGCAACGACGAAGAAAATTCCGCCGCCGCAGATGCGCACATAGCTCACCGTGAGACCGACGGCCTCCTCGGGTGCCTGCATCAGAACAGAGATCGGCCGGGCAAAGCCCACGAGCAGGATAAATATCCCGACGGATAAAATTGTGAACACGACCGCCGCGCCGCCGAGGACCGCGCTGATCTGCTCCGGCCGCTTTTCGCCAAAATACCGCGCGATCAGGACCGTAACGCCCATCGCGAGCTGCGTGACCACAAAGGTCACGAGGTTCAAGATCTGGCTACCGGTCGAAACGGCAGAGAGGCCCGCCGTCGAGCCGAACCGGCCGACGACTAACAGGTCGACCGCGCCGTAGGCCGCCTGCAAAATGAGCGCGCCGAGCACAGGCAGCATGAAGAGCGACAGCTTTTTCAAAATGCTGCCCTGCGTAAAATCGCTGTGATCAGTGGACAAGGGTGATCCTCCTTTCGGCCATGACGTCGTAAAGCGCCCGAATGGTGCGGATGGTACATTCTGCGTCCTCGTCGGAAATATCGTCGAGAAGCGGCGCGAGCTGGGCGAAAAACTGCTCGTTGAACGTCTGCGAGAGCTTTCTCCCCTGCTCGGTGATGGTGAGATACGTCACGCGCCCGTCCTCTGCCGAGGCGGACTTTTGCAGATATCCTTTGTCCTCCATCTCCCCGATCGTGCGTGTCACGCCGGGGCGCGGCAGATGCAGCGCATCGCTGATGTCGGACACCTTGACGCGCACGCCCTCGCACTCCAATCGCTCGATCGCGTCGAGATACTGAATGTAAGACGACGTGACGCCCTTCGGCAGCGCCGGGAGCAGCTCACGGGCGCGCTTGGCCTGATAGCAGGCGTCCAGCAACGCCTTGATCTTTTCAACGGTCATAGCCACCTCCTGCATTTAATTATCTTTGTTAATTATCTTCGGTAATTATAAGAGTATCATACAGAATTCTCCATGCGCAATTTGAAAGAAAACACACCCGACGTTTCCTCCCCAAATTTGCGCAAAAAGCCCCGCCGTTTTCACAGCAGGGCTTTTCTCTTCACTTTTTTACAGATTCAGCAGCGTTTCGCTCAGGCGCTTGCCGGCGCTTCCGGCAAAGTCCTCCGCCCGGCGGATGCGCAGGAACGACGCGCCGTAGATCATGCGCTCGTTTTCAAGCTCTCCGTCCTCGCCGAGGAAAATGCCGATGACGTGCGCGCCCTCGCGCCGGAGCTTTCGCACCTGAAAGCAGGTGTCGCGGATGGCGGCATCGCCGACGTAGACTTCCGGCGCGCCCTCGCGCTTGCGGCCGCTGACCATGTCGTTCGGTAAGCCGTCGCTGAACACGATGATAATTTTGTGCTCCTCGCGCCGCTTCTTGAGGTCGAGTCCCGCCGCGGCCAGCGCAAGGCCGTCGCGGTTATTCGACGTCGCGCGGTACTCCAAAATGCGGCGGTCGGCCTCCGGTTTGTCGTCGTAGTCGCGGAAGCGCCGCAGCACCGTGTAGTTGCCATAGGTGCAATAGCTCATCACGCGGTGCGGGATGCGGATACGGCTGAGCGCCGCGCTGAAGAGGTAGCTTTGCAGCGCCACCATGCTCTGCCGCACGCTCTGCGAGCCGCTTGCGTCGATCAAAAGCTCCACGACGACGGCGGACGGTTCCTGCCGGACGATCTTTTCAAAAAGCTGCGGATTTTCGCAGCGGCTGACCTTCCAGAGCAGATCGTTTTGCAGCACGCCGTGGTCGGCGCGGTAAACGTCCGGCTCGCTGCGCAGGCTCAGCGCATTGCGAAAGGCCTGCTCGATGCTGCGGATGCCCTGACGCGCGGCGTCCTCGTGCTCTTGGAGCATTTTGAGGTTGCCGTCCCGACTGGCGCGCAGCGATTGGGCGCGCGGCTCACTGCCCTCGTAGGCGTCCGCGCTCAGGCCGTCGGTGAAGAGGAGCTTTCGCTCCTCGTGGATGCCGGTGCAGACAGCGCTTTCGATCTCCTCCATCGCCTGCTCGGTCTGAAAGCTGGGGCCAAAGTTGCGCATCAGATACTCCGGAATGCCGGCGAGCGCGTCGTCCGGCAGGACGAGGCCATCGGCCGATGCCTCGCCCGCCTTGCCGTATTGGAGTTCCATCTCCTCGGTCTGCGTCCACTCGATGTCCCCCGGTTCGGCTGCGGGCTCCCACTCTTCCGTCTCGCGCTCGGGTAAGATGTCCTGATTGTGGTCGGGCGCAAAATAGCGGATGAAAATTTTGCGGTACAAAAGCGCTGAGAGTTCGACGAGCGACTTTGCGTCCGCGCAGCTCTCGCTGCGCGCGGCAAGGTCGTCAAACTCGGCCAGCATGTCTTCAAAACCGCTGAAATTTTTCAAAATGCGGCGGTCGCCCTCCGTCGCCGCGGCGGGAAACTGCTTCGTCAGATCGTAAATGTACATCCAGCCGCGCGAGCTGCGCCGGTAGCGCAGGAGGTCGCCACGCAAAATCTCGCCCGCCGCCTGCTCCGCCATCACGGCGACGCCCGGGCGCTCGCCCATCAGCTTTGCCCTCACGGCGCGCTCGACGCACAGATGCGCGATGGGCAGCAGCACGTCCATATTGTAGGCCGCGTAGCGGTGCCGCCGCAGCCACAGATTCAAGTCATCGAGCCCGAAAAACTTGTCCGCCCCGCCGAGGACGACGCCCTCGTACACCTCCACCATGCCGCCCGCGTGCTCAAAGGATTCGCTCATCTTCTGCACATACTCGGGATAGGTCCGCTTGCGGTGATCTTCGGAAACAGTCAAAAAAAGGCTCTCTTCTCTGCCGATGCTCATCTCTTCAGGCAAAGCGCGTCAGCGCCACGTCGCGCACGAGCGCGTACTCGTACTCGTCGAAGCACTTGTTCGTGATGCTCACGGCGATGGCATCCTTCGGTGCCATGCCGTCGGTCATCAGGTGCAGGGCCGCGATCATGCCGCGCATATCGACGGAGTTCGTCGAGATCTCGCCGTTCACGGCCTTGGCGTTCAGATCGAGGAACAGCCCCGTGCAGCGCTTGATGTTCTCGTCCGACGCCTCCGGTACGTTGGCGCGCAGCAGCTCGCAGAGCTGGGGTTCCTCGAGCGTCGGCATGCGGATGACCGTAAAGCGCGAGACGAGCGCTTCGTTCAGCTCGCGCGTACCGGCGTAACCGTAGTTCATCGTGGCGATGAAGCGCGCGGCGGGGTGGATAGGAATACACTCATAGCCCGGCACGTCGATGAGGCGGCGGTAGTCGAGCGCGGAGTGCAGCACGGCCACAGCGTCGTTTTTCGCCATGTTGATCTCATCTAAGATGCAGAAGCCGCCGTACTGCGCGGCGAGCGCGACAGGGCCGCGGCGCAGCCGCACTTCGCCGCCGGTGAAGGTGTCGGTGCCGATGAGCGTGCTGCTGTCGGTATTCACATGGAACGACACGGTGTAGACCGGACGGGCGAAGAGCCACGCGAGGTTGTCCGCCAAGATATTTTTGCCCGTGGCCTTGCCGCCGGAGAGCAAAACGTTCTCCCCCTGCAGCAGTGCGGCGACGGCCAGCTCCATGATCTCATCGCCGATGAATTTGACGGGCGGCTCGGCGATGCGGCTGCGCACCGTCTCGTCCGCGACGTATTGCTTTTTGAATTGCTCCAAACGGAGCGATAGATCTTGTCTCATGTCTTTGATAGTTCCCTTCTGTGTGCGGAAACGGTTCCCGCGCGATGCGCTCTTTTCAGCGCTTTTCCATGCAGAGCATTATAATATTCATGCGGAATATTGTCAATTTGCGCCGCCGTTGCGCGCGGGAAAAACCTGTGGTAAAATGAATGCAGAGAACTCCATTTTCAAAAAGGGGGCCGTATTATGCTGACGATCTTCAACCGCAAGGAACTCATCACCACGATGGACATGCAGCGCCAGGCCAATATCCGCAGCATCCTGTCCGCCAACGGCATTGCCTACACGGTCAGAACCGAGAATTTGCAGGGCTCTTCCGCGCTTGGCGGCCGCAGCCGCGGGAGCAGCGGCAGCTTTGGCATCGACCCGAACTATTCGTATGAATATCATATCTATGTTCACAAAAACGACTATGAAAATGCTCTGAGACTGATTCGGTAACGTCCCTGAGCCCTAGAACGATAAAAGGCATTCCGCGCGATCGCGCGGAATGCCTTTTCTTTTGTTTTACAGCGCAGTCCCCTTTTTCGGCACGAAAAAGGACTTCATATCCGCCCTTTCAAGCTCGAGTAGCTTGATCTTTTTGTCGACGCCGCCCGCGTAGCCAGTCAGGCTGCCGCTTGCGCCCACCACGCGGTGGCAGGGGATGATGAGCGAAATATCGTTGTGCCCCACCGCGCCGCCGACGGCCTGCGCAGACATGTGCGTTAGGCCCTGCTTCTCCGCCAGCTTTCGCGCAAGCGTGCCGTAGGTCGTTGTTTCGCCGTAGGGAATTTCCAGCAGCAGCGCCCAGACCACCTGCTGGAATGCCGAACCCACAGGGTGGAGCGGCGGCGTGAAGTCCGGCTCGCGGCCCGAAAAGTAGATATCGAGCCAGCGCTTGGCCTCGCGCAAAACAGGCGTCTCGCTCTCGGCATACTCTTTTGGCAGCGTGCGGGCAAAATATTTCTGCCCGTCGAACCACAGGCCCGTCAAGCCCTCTTCGTCCGCCGCAAGCAGGATGCCGCCGAGCGGCGAATCATAATGCTGGGTGTAAGTCATCGTCCTCGCCTCATTTCTTCTCTTTCGGCACGTAATCGTGCAGCTCGGGGATCGCACCGCCGGACACCGCCCAGAGGTACAGGCTCGCCACGCTGCCATAGGGCGAAAATCGGCGGCGGTATTTTTCAAACAGCCTGCGGTCGATCTTCCGGTGGTGGTACACCATGCGCAGCCCCCGCTGGATGGCAAGGTCGTCGTAGCTCAGCACGTCCGGCCGCTGCATGCAGAAGAGCAGGATCATCTCCGCCGTCCACACGCCGATGCCCTTGAGGGACGAAAGCTCCCGGATAGCCTCCTCGTCGCTTTTTTGCCAGATACCTTCTAAATCGAATGCGCCGGTGTGGACCTTTTCGGCAAAATCCGTGATGTACTCCGCCTTTCTGAACGTCATGCCGAGTGATTGGAGTTTGGAAACACCCGCGGCGAGGACCGTCTCGGCGTTGACCTCGCCGAGTGCCGACAGCATCCGCTGCCAGATCGTCTCCTGTGCCTTGGTCGAGATCTGCTGGCCGACGATGTGGTGCACGACGGCGGAAAAGAGGTCAGTATCCACTTTTCTCTCGACATGGCCGATGCGGTCGATGACCTCGGCCATGCGCTTATCCTTCTTTTTAAGATAGTCGGTCTCCTCTTCCCCGTAGGCAAAATACATTGAGCTTCCTCCCCGCCGCGTCATCTAAAACGTATGTTCTATATATTATATGGTGCCATTTTCTTTCTGTCAAGCGTGCAAGCTTTTGTAACGGACTATCGAAAAAATTTTCGAAGCCCTCTTGACTGAAAGTGTACTTTAAGTTGTAGAGTATCAGTGAACTTTAAGAACAACAAGTTTTTTCAGGAGGAATGTCTCATGAACAAGCCTTATATCGTATGCCACATGATGACCTCGGTCGACGGACGTATCGACTGCGCCATGACCGAGCACCTACCCGGCGTGCAGGAATATTACGACACGCTCGACGCGCTGGACGCGCCCACACGTATCAGCGGCCGCGTGACCGCGGAGCTCGAAATGGCGCTGCCCGGAAAGTTTGAGGCCAAGACCGCCGAAGCACTTGGCAAGGAGGCCTTTTCCAAGGCCGCCGACGCCGAGGGCTACGAGATCGTCGTTGACACCCACGGCACGCTCCTCTGGGGTGAGAGCGCCGAAGACGAGCGTCCGCTGCTCATCCTGACGAGCGAGCAGGTCAGCAAGGGGTACCTTGCGTATCTCAACGGCAAGCACATCTCGTGGATCGCCTGCGGCAAGGAACACGTCGACTTGAAGCGCGCGTGCAAAATTCTCGCCGCGGAGTTTGACGTCAAGAGAGCCGCCGCAGTCGGCGGCGGACACATCAACGCAGGCTTCCTCGCCGCGGGGCTACTCGACGAGGTCAGCATTCTGATCGGTGCCGGCATCGACGGCCGCGGCGGCATGCAGAGCGTGTTCGACGGCCTGCCGATGGAGCGCGGCGTCACGCCGCTCAAGCTCACGAGCGTGCAGCAGTACGGCAGCGGCGCGGTCTGGCTGCGCTACAATGTGGAAAAGTAAAGCAGAGGAGGCTTTTTAACATGAAGTACGAAAATAAAGAAGCATTTGAACAGGTCAACATGTTCGGCACCGGCACGCCGAACACCGCTTACGCCAAGTTTTTCATCGGCGATTCGTTCTTAAATCCTCTGACTGACCCGAAAGGCAGCCTCTTCACCGCGAACGTGACCTTCGAGCCCGGCTGCCGCAACAACTGGCACATCCATCACGCAACTTCCGGCGGCGGACAGCTCCTTCTCTGCACCGCGGGCGAGGGCTGGTATCAGGAAGAGGGCAAGGACGCCGTCAGCCTGCACGAGGGCAGCGTCATCATGATCCCCGCGAACGTGAAGCACTGGCATGGCGCGAAAAAGGACAGCTGGTTCAGCCACATCGCCGTTGAAGTCCCCGGCGAAAACTGCCGGAACGAGTGGTGCGAGCCGGTCTCGGACGAAGAGTACAATAAGCTGTAATCGGAGGCAATTTCCATGATCTTAAACGAAACTTATACGCTCGAAAACGGCCTGAGCATCCCCAAGCTCGGCCTTGGCACCTGGTTCATCGACGACGATCAGGCCGCCGAGGCCGTCCGCACCGCCGTGAAGCTCGGCTACCGCCTCATCGATACCGCGCAGGCCTACGGCAATGAGCGCGGCGTGGGCGTGGGCGTGCGCACCTGCGGCGTTCCGCGCGAGGAGCTTTTTGTCGCCAGCAAGGTGGCCGCGGAGCTCAAGACCTATGACGAGGCCAAAAAGTCCATCGACGAAACGCTCGAGAAGATGGGCCTTGACTACCTTGACCAGATGATCATTCACTCGCCCCAGCCGTGGAACCAGTTCCGCGTCGAAAAGCGCTATTTCGAAGAGAACAAAGCCGTCTGGCGCGCGCTTGAGGATGCGCAAAGCGCGGGCAAGGTCAAGGTCATCGGCGTGTCGAACTTTCTGCGCGACGACCTTGAAAATCTGCTCTCCGACTGCCGCGTAAAGCCGATGGTCAACCAGATCCTGCTGCACATCAGCAACACCGACCTTGCGCTGCTCGACTACTGCCGCGAGCAGGGCATCCAGGTGGAGGCCTACTCCCCCATCGCCCATGGCGAGGCGCTCAAGAACCCCGCCATCGCGGAGATGGCGAAAAAGTACGGCGTCAACGCCGCGCAGCTGTGCATCCGCTATGTCATCGAGCTCGGCGCGGTCGCGCTGCCGAAGACGGCCAACCCCGACCACATGGCGAGCAACGCCGCCGTGGACTTCACCATCTCGAGTGAGGACATGGAGACGCTCAAGCACACGGACCGCATCGCCGACTACGGCGAGTTCAACATCTTCCCCGTCTTCAGCGGCAAGCCGCTCGCGTAACGAACGCAAAATGAAAAGGAGAGAACGCAGCAGCGTCCTCTCCTTTTTTACAAAAGCATGCAGAAACCAATCTGCATACAGAGCCATCTTTCAAAAAGCCTCTTATTTCTTCTCTTCCTCGCGCACAAACATCATCAAAAAGCTGACTGCGAGCAGCAGGCAGGACACCCAGATGCCCTTTTCGGCAAAGCGCGCCGTCAGGACGCTGCCAAGCCCCGCGCCGACGGCAAAAATACCGATGACGCCAAAATACGTCAGTGCCTTTTTCAGCACCTCGCGGTCGTGCGTGTGGAAGTAGACGCACAGCGCCTCGGTGCCGCTGCGCATGTTGCCGATGCACATGGTGCTCGCGTAGGCGTGGCCGCGCACCTTGCGGAAGGTCTGCACCTGCATCGCGCAGACGAACGAGACGAGCGCGTTTGCAAAGGTGTTGACCTCCTGCGACAGGAAGCCGACAAAAAACAGCAGCACGATCTCAGCCAGAATGATGAGCTGGCGCCAGTGCACCTTTTCCATGCACTTATAGCGGCGGTGGACGCATTCCGCCACAAAAATGCCCGCCATAAACGAGATCAGCGGCACAAAATAGCGGAAAACACCTGCCCAGTCGCCTGCAAAAAGGTGTGTGCTCATCAGCACGATGTTGCCCGTCTGCGCGTTGGCAAACACCTTGTCGCGGCAGCAATAGGTATAGGCGTCCTGCAATCCGCCGGATAAAATGATAAACGCGGACATCAGGAACGAATCGGACATCTGCCCGTGCGGTCGATCAAGCTGCATGGTTACATTTTGGCTCCTGTTCATTAAAATTTCGCTATGATTATACGGCGGTGGCCGCGCTTCGTCAAGCGGCTTTTGCGCGCAAGCCTCTTTGGTTTCACGAGGCGCAGCGTGTTCTTCCTGCTCGCAAAGTGCGTCAGCATCACGAGGAACGACACTGCCGACCCCAGCGCCGTGGCAAGACCCGCGCCGTAAACGCCCATATCGCATGGGAAGACGAAGAACCAGTCGCCGAACACATTGAAGATGCCGCCCGACAGCACACCAAGCGTCGCAAGTGCGGGCGCGCCGTCGTTGCGCAGAAATGCCGCAAGCATCTGATTGAAGAGGAACAGCGGGAATACAACTTTAACGGGGATCATGTACCGCTGCGCGAGGGCGAGCAGCGTCTCATCCGTGCCGAAAAACATCAGAAGCGGACGCTCGAAGAGGATGAGCCCGACCCACGCGAGCGCCGCCAGAATGACCGAGCCGATGACCGCTGCGGTGAAATACTGGTCGTCCTCGCCGTCGGCGCTCATGCCGCTGCCGCGCTTCGTGCTGAAGATCACGCTGCCGCCGATGCCCATGAGAAGGCCAATGCTGTAAATGACGTTCCACACCGGCGCGACCACAGCCAGCGCCGCCGTGCCATTAGGCCCCTGATACTGCCCCACCATCGCCATGTCGACAATGCCGTAGATGCTGGAGATCAGCGCGCTGCCGAACGCTGCGGACAAGTACTTAAAATAAAGCGAGCCAACCTTTCCGTTCAAAAGATCCATTCTGCGTTTCCTCCTTAATTGCAACAAAAAAGCCGGATAAGGAACAGGCATTTCAGCCTGCGCCTTATCCGGCTGCCGTTTCTTTCAAACAGCGCGCCCTCCGAGCGAGCAAGAGGGACTATGGCACAAGAAAACAGCAATGTCAAGCCGCGGCGATCTCCCGTCTTTTTCCTTTCTGAATTTTCCGTGGACAATTTCTTCCCGATGGGGTAACATCATAGAAAAACGGGAACGGACGCTATTCATGGACAAGTACAGCATCTTAAAGCAATATTACGGCCACAGCGCGTTTCGCGCGGGGCAGGAGGCGCTGATCGACGCGATCCTCTCCGGGCGCGATGCGCTGTGCGTCATGCCGACGGGCGGGGGCAAGTCGCTCTGCTATCAGATCCCCGCGCTGCTCCTGCCGGGCATCACGCTCGTCGTCTCGCCGCTCATCTCGCTGATGAAGGATCAGGTCGCAGCGCTCAAGAGCGCGGGCATCTCCGCGGCGTACATCAACAGCTCACTGACAGGCGAGCAGATCCGCACGGTCTACGCCCGCACGCGCAAGGGTGCCTACAAGCTCATCTACGTCGCGCCCGAGCGGTTGGAAACGAACAGCTTTTTATCGCTGATGCAGGAGATGGACGTGTCGTTTCTCGCTGTGGACGAGGCACACTGCATTTCGCAGTGGGGACAGGACTTCCGCCCGAGTTACCTCGGCATTGCCGATTTCATCAATGCCCTGCCGCGCAGACCCATTGTCGCGGCCTACACCGCGACGGCGACAAAGCAGGTGCAGTCTGATATCCTGCGGCTCTTGCAGCTGCAAAGCCCGTACCGCATCGTGACGGGCTTCGACCGTCCGAACCTCTATTTCGACGTGCGCCGCCCGAAAAACAAGTTTTCCGCCCTCGCCGCACTCATTGACGAGCGAAGAGGCAGAAGCGGCATCGTCTACTGTGCAACGCGCGCGGCGGTCGAGCGCGTGTGCGACAGCCTGTGTGACCGCGGCATCGCCGCCACGCGCTATCACGCGGGCCTCACAGATGAGGAGCGGCAGCAGAATCAGGACGATTTTCAGTTTGACCGCAAGACCGTCATGGTCGCGACGAACGCCTTCGGCATGGGCATCGACAAGTCAAACGTCAGCTTTGTCATCCATTACAACATGCCGAAAAGCCTCGAGGCCTACTATCAGGAGGCGGGCCGCGCCGGACGCGACGGCGAGAATGCCGACTGCGTCCTGCTCTTCGCGCCCGCTGACGTGGAGACCGCGCGCTTCCTCATCGAAAACGGCGGGGCCGACCAGCTCTCGGAGGAGGATGCCGCGCTTGTGCGCAAGCGCGACTATGAGCGCTTACAGGCGATGACGGGGTACTGCAAATCCGTCGACTGTCTGCGCGGGCGGCTGCTTGACTACTTCGGCCAGATACACCCCGCAAACTGCGGGAACTGTTCCAACTGTAAAGCGACCTACCAGACCGAGGACATCACGCTCTCGGCGCAAATGATCTTATCGTGCGTCATGCGCATCCGCGAGCGGCTGGGCTACTACGTCGGCAAAACGCTCGTCATTCAGGTCCTGCGAGGAAGCCGCGACCAGCGGCTTTTGTCGCTCGGCCTTGCGAGCTTGTCGACCTATGGTCTCATGGATAAGACGTCGCCGAGCGTCATCGAGCGGTACATCGAATACCTCGAATCCGCGGGATATCTCGAGGTCGACCAGCGCTATTCGACGCTCCGGCCCACAAAAAAAGCATCCGCCGTGCTCTTTGACGGCGAATGCGTGCTGATGCAGAAGCGGGTGGAGCCGAAGGCGGAGAAAAAGCGCCCGCGCGGCGCGTTTTCGGACGAATTCGAGGAAAACAGCCTTTACGAGGCGCTGCGCGCCCAGCGCGCGGAGCTTGCCAAACGCGAGAGCGTTCCCGCCTACGTCATCTTTTCGAACGCGACGCTCGCCGACATGGCGGAGAAAGCGCCGCGCTCGCTCTCAGAGCTTCTCGAGGTCTCGGGTGTCGGCGAGCGGAAGGCCTCCCGCTACGGAGAGGCCTTCCTGCGCACCATTGAGGAGTATATACAGCAGCAGGGGTAAAGCGGGCTCACTTCAGCACCGTGCCGTCTGCCAGCGTGATGGTATAGCCGTTGAAGTTGATGGTGCCGTTGTTGGTGAGGCTCGTGAGCGTGCAGTTGCCGGTCAGGTTCCAGGTGCAGCCGCTCTCGATCGCGACAATCGCGTTGTCGCTGACGGCGGTGCCGCCCTCGGCATTGTCGACGATGTTGATGGTGCCGGTGAAGGTGCTGCCGTTTTTCATCGTCACCGTGAGATTCGAGATGGTATCGACGATGATATCGCCTGCAAGCGTCTGACCGCCTGCGGCGAATTCGACCTGTGCACCGTTGCTGCCGGCCGTGCCCCAGCCGCGGCTGGCACTGTTGCCGACCACGCGCAGCAGCGCGCCGTCCGCATCATTGTTGACGATATTCACGCCGGAGAGCGTCAGCAGGCAGTGGGTGTTTGTGATGTAGAACATGTCGCCGCTGCTGCCAACGAGGCTGCCGCCGGTCATCGAGAACACGGATGTGCCGACGTCCGCGTCGCCGCTCATGGACTGATAGATCATCACGTTGTGGACGTTTTCCGAAGAGCTCGTACCCTTGGTGTCGCTCATGTTGCCGGTGACATAGCAGTCTTCGAGCGTGATGGAGTTCTTACCCTCGATGACAAGGGCTTCGGAGTTGTTCGCTGTCAGGTTCGCATTCTTCACGGTGATGTCCGCCGTGGAGTAGACCGTGGGGGAGTTGTAGCCGTTCGAGGTGTACGCGCCGCCGCTCACGTTGACCGTGCCGCCGCCGGTGGTCTGGATGCCGCCGGAGTTATCCGCCGTGGTGGTGATGGTGGAATCGGAGATATTCACGGTCGTGCCGCTGCCGTAACTGAACACGCCGTTGCCATTTTGCGCAGAGGACGTGACGGTTGCATTCTTGATGGTCACCGTCGCGCCGTTCATCGCGAGAAGCGCTGCGTTCATGCCGTAAAATTCGCCGTCCTCGGTGTTCGAGGTCACGCCCGCGCTCTTGTCGACGGTGACGCCGTCGAGCGTGACGGCCGCGCCGTCCACGCGCAGGGCGTTTTCGTCATCGCCGGTCGAGGTGTAGCTTCCGCCGCTGTAGGTGCCGTCCTCGCTGATGGTCGTGGCGGCGGTGCCCTGCGTCACCTCGCCGCTGCCGCCAAAGCTCTGGCCGCCGCCCACGGACTCGACCGTGGCGCTCGCCGCGGTGTTGTTGCTGCCGACCTCAACGGTCAGGATATCGCCCTCGGCGAGGTCGCCGAGCTCGATGCTCTCGTCATTTTTTGTAATTTCCGCATTCGCGAAGTCGAGCGTCACACTCTCCTCGCCCGCGGTAAAGCTGCTGCCGCTCTGCGTTTCGCCGTCCGGCTTGTCGGGCGGCGTCTGGCCGGAATCGGAACTGCCAGACACGTCATGGGACGGCATACCGCCCGCACTCAGCTCGCCGAGCTGCATCGTCACGGCAGTGCCGTCAATATCGGTGATCTCGCCGGTGATCGTCTGGTCGGAGTAGTCCGATGTTTTGCTGCCGCACGCGGCGAGCGACAGTGTCAGCGCCGCCGCACAGAAAAGAGAACGAATCTTTTTGCTTTTCATCAAAAATGGCCTCCTTCGTCATTGTGTATCCCAAATGCTTCCGCGGGGCTGTCGTTTTTCGCTTTCCCCTTGGAACGAGGTCATTATTGCCCGCCAACCTAAAAAAACTAAAGGAAAGTTTGAACATTTTGTTTTTCACAAAAACGCAAAAAGCAGTGCCGCCTGAAATCAGGCGGCACTGTTCCTATTGATATGATGTTCCCACCGGCACGGCGCAAACGGTTAGTTCGCTCTAACTCGCAGTCTTTTGAAAAGCCGCCGCAGGGCAGCTTTCCAATATATCCTGCTTTCCCGCTTGCCTTCGGGAAGGTGATCAACCTTGCGTATTGTAGCACAGCGATTTTCGCATTGCAAGAGCGGTTTTCAAATTTTTGCGATATTTTCTGTGCATTCTACGCGTTTTCGCCCCGTCCGCTGCGACAGACTGTTCCCATTCTGTGTCCCGCGGCACTTGCATCCCGCGGCTTTCGCTGGTATACTATGTCCAGAAGTTAGATGTATTTAACAGAATTGATATTTCACACAGAAAAGACGGTGAACGACATGGAAGCATTTTACGGCATTTTGATCCCATTTCTCGGCACGTCGCTCGGCGCGGCGTGCGTGTTCTTCATGAAAAAGTCGCTCAGCGACGCTGTGCAGCGCTCGCTGACGGGCTTTGCCGCGGGCGTGATGGTCGCGGCCTCGGTCTGGAGCCTGCTGATCCCCGCCATCGAGCAGTCGTCGGCGATGGGAAAACTCTCGTTTCTGCCGGCGTTTCTCGGCTTTTGGGTCGGCATTCTCTTTTTGCTGCTGCTCGACCACGTCGTCCCGCACCTGCACGCCAAGAGCGGGCAGGTCGAGGGGCCGAAGAGCCAACTCCAGCGCACGACGATGATGGTGCTGGCCGTCACACTGCACAACATCCCCGAGGGCATGGCCGTTGGCGTGGTGTATGCGGGCTATCTCTCTGGCAGCGCACAGATCACGGCGGCGGGCGCGCTGGCGCTCTCACTCGGCATCGCGATCCAGAATTTTCCCGAGGGGGCGATCATTTCGCTCCCGCTGCGCGCCGAGGGCATGGGCAAAGCAAGAGCTTTCTGGGGCGGCGTGCTCTCGGGCATCGTCGAGCCCATCGGCGCGGTGCTGACGATACTCGCCGCGTCGCTCATCGTTCCGGCGCTGCCGTATCTTCTGAGCTTTGCCGCGGGTGCGATGCTCTATGTCGTCGTCGAAGAGTTGATCCCCGAAATGTCGCAGGGCGCGCACTCCAACATCGGCACGGTGTTCTTCGCCGTGGGCTTCAGCCTGATGATGGTGCTCGACGTGGCGCTGGGATGAAATACGGCAGAAATACAAGCAGGAGGCGATACCGGGCGGTACGCCTCCTGCTTTTTATGCTGACGCCAGCCTTGCGCCTATTTTTCCACCCGAATAAGATTGCTCTCATACGGCCGCTTGCCGGAGAGCACTTCGTCGTAAAAATTCTGCTTCCAGTCGATGTAGGCGACGCTGTCCTGCAATTCCCGAATGCCTGCGCGCAGCGCCTCCTGCTTCTGCGCCAGCAGAATTTTGCGCTGCGGGATGGTGCGCTCGCCTTGCAGGCAGAGGGCGAGGTAGTCCTTCATCTCCTGAATGCTCATGCCGCATTTTTTCAGGCTCGTCAGGCTGCTGATCCACGCGACGTCCCTCTCGTCAAACACGCGGCGGTTGTTTTTGTCGCGCTTGACGTTGGGGACGAGCCCCTCGTTGCAGTAAAATTTTAAGGCCTGATAGGTCATGCCCGTTTCCTTGCAGACCTGCATCATGGTGTAGCGCATGGTAATCCCTCTCTGCTGCGTAAAAATTGTGTTTTTTCCTCAAAAACCTCTTGACCGGCTGTTACAACCGGTATTTATAATCGGCAGTATCAACCGGCAGTAACAATCGGAATAGTAGCACACTGCGGCGAATACCGCAAGAAAAACGGTCAGAGAGAATGCGTTATGATGAATAACTTTATTTTTGAAAACAAGACCAAGGTATATTTCGGCAAGGGCGGCGTGAAAGAGTATCTTGGCTGTCTGCTGGGGAACTACGGCGAAACCGTCATGCTGGCCTACGGCGGCGGCTCGATCAAGCGCAACGGCGTGTACGATGAGATCATGGGTATCCTGAATGCCGCAGGCAAGCGCATCGTGGAGTTCTCCGGTATCATGTCGAACCCCACTTATGCCAAGGTGCAGGAGGGCGCAAAGCTGGCGCGTGAAAATCACGTCGATCTGATTCTCGCCGTGGGCGGCGGCAGCGTTTCCGACTGCTGCAAGGTCATCTCCGCACAGGCGAAGCTGGACGAGGACATCTGGGAGATGCAGTACACGAAGCACACGCTGTCGACCAAGTTTATTCCCCTCGGCACGGTTGTCACGGTGTTCGGTACCGGCAGCGAGATGAACAACGGGGCCGTCATCACCCACGAGGAAAAGAAGATCAAGGGCGCGCTCTAGGGCGCGCAGGCGGAATTCGCGTTCTTAGACCCGGCCTATTCGCTGTCCGTTCCCATGCAGCAGGTCATCTCCGGCGCGTTCGACACGCTGAGCCACGCGATGGAAACCTACTTCGGCAAGCCGGATGAAAACAACCTCTCCGATGATATCAATGAGGCCGTCATGCGCAGCGTCATCCGCAACATCCGCATTTTGCTGACCGATCCTGAAAATTACGACGCCAGAAGCGAGCTGGCGTGGGCGTCCGCCATGGCAGAGAACGGCGTGCTGAAGATCGGCAAGGTCACGGATTTTCAGGCGCATCAGATCCAGCATCAGCTCGGCGCTTACACCAACTGCAATCACGGCGCGGGTCTGGCGGTCATTCACCCCGTCCTGTACCGCCACATCTACAAGTCTGGTGCGGCGCGGTTTGCGCGGTTTGCTCAGAATGTCTGGGGCATTGCGCCCAAGGGCAGCGACGAGGAGACCGCGGCTGCCGGTATCGACGCGCTGGCCGCGTTTATTAAGGAAATCGGTCTGCTGACTACCTTTACCGAGCTTGGCATTCCCGCTGATACCGATTTCCGTGCCATCGCGGATTCCACCAACGTCACTGCTGGCTGCTGCAAGAAGCTGACCCATGATGAAATTTGCGAAATTTTGCAGGAATGCCTGTAACATCTGGTGTTTCCGTGGCGGCAGGACGTCGCCATTTTTGGCCTTTCTGCCTCTTGCATTTGGCCCAAAGCGTGATATCATAGGCCAGACAAATTGCGGAAAGGGGCGGTAGAGTTGAAAGCTGCATCGCAGAAAAAATCATTGGATATGCTCCACGGGACGCTCTGGGATAAGATCCCGCGCTTTGCCATTCCGGTGGCGGCCACGGCGATTTTGAGCCAGCTGTTCAACGCCGCGGACATCGCCGTCATCGGCAACTTTACCGGCGAGCTCCGCACCGTGGCGGTCGCGGCCGTCGGCACAAACAGCTCGATCATCAGCCTGATCGTCAACCTGTTCATCGGCATCGCGCTGGGCGCGAACGTGACGATCGCGCACGCCATCGGCGAAAAGAACGACACGATGGTGCACCACGCGGTGCACACCTCCATCGTTGTGGCGGTGCTGGGCGGTTTGATCGCGGCGGTCATCGGTGAGCTGTTTGCTGTTCCGCTGCTGAATCAGCTGAATGTGCCGGACGATGTGTTTCCGCTGGCGCTGCTATACCTGCGCATCTATCTTGCGGGCCTGCCGGTGATCCTGCTCTACAACTTTGAGGCGGCGGTCTTCCGCAGCGTGGGCGAGACGAAAATTCCGCTGATCGCGCTGACGGCCTCCGGCGTTCTGAACGTGATCCTGAACCTCTTTTTCGTGGCCGCGCTCCACATGAGCGTGGACGGCGTCGCGATCGCAACGGTGCTGTCGAACGCGGTCAGCGCGGCGATCTTGTGGGGTTTCCTGCTCAAAACGGACAAGGTCATCCGCCTTGAGCCGAAAAAGCTGCGCATCGACGGGCTGTGCCTCAAGCAAATTCTGCGCATCGGCGTTCCCGCGGGTGTGCAGAGCGCGATGTTCTCCATCGCGAATATCGTCATTCAGGGCGCGATCAACAGCCTCGGCACGGTCGTCATGGCGGCATCGAGCGCGGCCTACAACATTGAGGTCATCACCTACGATATCCTCAACTCCTTCTCGCAGGCCTGCACGACATTCGTCGGACAGAACTTCGGCGCGGGTGAGATCAAGCGCTGCAAGAAAACGCTGCTGCTGTGTCTTCTCGAGGGCATCATCAGCCTCGGCGTCGCCATCGCCCTGATTCTCTTTTTCGGAAAGTCGCTGCTCACCATCTTCAACGGCGATCCGCAGGTAGTAGAGACGGGCTATATTCGCCTCATGCTGATCATGCCGTCGCACCTGTTCAGCCTTTGCTACGAGGTGCTTTCCGGCTACCTGCGCGGCTTTGAAATTTCTCTGCCGCCCGCCGTTTTGACGATGCTGGGCGTCTGCGGCGTCCGCCTGAGCTGGCTGCGCTGGGTCTTCCCGCAGTACAAGACGTTTATGAACATCATGCTGGTCTTCCCCATCAGCCTTGCGACCACGGCGCTTCTAATGCTGGCAGCGGTGCTGTACTTCCGCCCCTCGCGCCGCTATGCGCATCTGCAAAAGAGTGATGGCGCGGCTTCGGCAAAAATCGAAGGATAAGACCATTCCCAAAATCGACAAAGCAGGGCGCTTGCCTTTTAGGCAAGCGCCCTGCTTTACTTTTTTGATGGGGCAGCCGTTTCTAAATCGCGGATGGGAAATTTTCACATCAGCTCGCGCGTGAAATCAAGCACGCACTCGCGCAGACGCAGAATTTCCTCTGGCGTGTTCTTGCTCAGGTGCATACCGATGCCGAGTTCCCGTCCCGTTTTCGGGCTGACCGGCAGCGTCTTTACGCCGTGCGTCCGCCCGCGCATCATGATCTCCGTCATCATTGTGATGCCAAGGCCCTTGCTGACCATGCGGATGACCGTTTCATCGTCCACATGGCAGGGGCGGATATTCGGCTTCACCTTTTTGGGACTCAGCGCAGCGTTCACGTCGATGTCGAAGCGCCCGTAGGGCATCAGGAATTCTTTTCCGTCGAATTCCTCGATGGGGAAGGTCTCTTCGCTGCCGGTGGGATAGTCCTCCGGCAGGATGGCGTACATCGCGTCGTAGTAGAGCGGTGTCCAGTCGCAGTTGATGTGGCTCTGCCGCGCGGCAAAGATGACGTCCGTGCGCCCCTCCTCGAGCAGCTCAAAGGGTTCGAGCTCGTGGTCCACCATGCGAAGATCCACGTCGGTCTCCGGACACACGCGGCGGAAGCGGTACAGAATTTCCGGCATCCAGTGCATGGCAAGGCTCGCATAAGCGGCGATTCGGATCGTCGCCGTCCGCTTTTGCGTGATGGTCTCGATTTGGTTTTCGAGCTTCGCCGTCGCGCTGAGGTATTCGCGGATCGCGGGCAGCAGCGCCTCCCCGTCCTCTGTCAGCGAAATACCGCTGTGGTCGCGCTGGATGAGCTTCATGCCGATCTCGCGCTCCAGACCGTTGATGAGGTGCGTCAGCCCCGACTGTGTGTAGCCCACGACCTCAGACGCTTTGGAAAAGCTGCCGAGGTTGACGGCGGTCATCAGAATTTCAAATTTTTTGCTGTCCATATCCCCACTCCTATAAAGGGTATTTTGATTTGTAATATACCTATTATAACCGAGCGTTTCTCTTTTTCAAGTGCAGGGTGTAATATTTTCAACACAAAGGAGTTGATTATCCCATGACTACTAAAAAATTGACCTTCCGGCAGAAGATTCTCGTCGCCGGAACGCTGTTTGGAATGTTCTTCGGCGCAGGCAACCTGATCTTCCCCGTACATCTCGGCCAGATGGCCGGCCGCAACGCGGTCGTCGCCATGATCGGCTTTATCATCACGGCGGTTGGCATCCCCATCTTCGGCGTCGCCGCCATCGGCATCACGCATTCCGACGGCCTGCAGACGCTCTCGAGCAAGGTCGGCAAGGGCTACGGCATTTTCTTTACCTGCCTTCTGTACCTGACCATCGGCCCGCTCTTCGCCATCCCGAGATGCGCGACCGTTTCCTTTACCACCGGCATCACGCCCCTGCTGGGCGCGGATTCGCAGGAGTGGCTGTATCTGCTTGTCTTTTCGGCGGCGTTCTTCGCCTTCGTGCTGTTCTTCTCGCTGCGCCCCGGTAAGATCACCCTCTGGATCGGCAAGATCATCAATCCGCTCTTTCTGTTCTTCTTCGCAGTGCTGATCATCGCGGCGCTGCTCTCCCCCGGCGCAGCAATCTCCTCAGTCGAGCCGACGGAGGCCTATCAGAACGGTTCCTTCTTTCCCGCGCTCATTGAGGGCTACGGCACGATGGACGCCATCGCCGGTCTCGCCTTCGGCATCGTGGTCATCGACGTCATTCGCCGCATGGGTGTCAACAACGACGACATCATCGCCGAGGACGTGCTCTCCTCCGGTCTTCTTGCCGGTGCGCTGATGGCGCTGATCTACGTGCTGTCCATTCTGGTCGGCGCGCAGTCGAGAGGCATTTTCGAGCTGTCCGAAAATGGCGGCATCGCCCTCACGCAGATCGCGGGTCATTACCTCGGCGGCGTGGGCCAGTTTATCCTCGCCTTCACCATCACCTTTGCCTGCCTCAAGACCTCTATCGGCCTTGTCACGGCCTGCTCGGAAACGTTTGTCAAGATGACGAACGGCAAAATTTCCTACCGCACCTGGGCGATCCTCTTCACGGTGTTTTCGTTTGCCGTTTCCAACATTGGACTGAGCGCCATCATCGAGTATTCCGTCCCGATGCTCATGCTCATCTATCCCCCGGCCATTGCGCTTATCCTGCTGGCCTTTATCGGCAAGTTCTTCGCTCATGACCGTGCCGTGTATGTCGCAACGATGATCGGTACATGGGCAGCCGCTATTTTCGACTGCATGAAGACGCTGCCCGCGTCGGTGCAGACTTCGCTCCGCCTCGATGTGCCTATCGCCTTTGCGGAAAAATATCTGCCGTTGTTCGACAAGAACCTCGGCTGGCTGCTGCCTGCACTCGTCGGCTTTGTGATCGGCATGCTCATCCGCTCGAGCCGGAAGGGCGCGCTCGTCCCCCATGCCTGACGAACCAAATTAAAGTAAAAACGCACCGCACGGCAGAGTTATTTCTGCCGTGCGGTGTCATTTTTTCAGCGGCTCCGAAAACGGAGAGTTAGCATGCTGCCGAGGTTCACCAGCAAAATCGTCGCGGCCCATGAAAGAGGGAACGCATGGTACAGCATCGGGAGCGTTGGATGCGCACAGCATGGGAGATAGATTATGTGCAGTCCTCCATCAAAGATGCTCGCCGATCTGGAGCAAAAATGGGGCATGACGCTGCTGGAGCGCAGTAAAAGCGGCGTCTGCCTGACCTCCGCTGGGGAGCCGGTCAGGCCGTTTTTGCTGCTGGAGCACAGCGGAAAAGCCGAGGTCTCCGACTTGCTGGAGCGCGCTCATGTGCAGTTGGACATCCACTTCACCGCCTGGGAGGATTTTGCCATCACGGCGATGGTGGAAAGGGGCCTCGGCGTCAGCATCCTGCCAGGCCTGATCTTGCAGCGCATCCCGTACAAAATCGAAATCCGCTCCTGCAGCAGCCCTATTACCACCCAATCGGCCTTGCTATGAAGAAGCAGGCCCACCCGACACCCGCCGTGCAGAAGTTCATCGAAAAATAGAGCGGTGGTATCAGGAAGATAACTGCCGCAGCAAAAATGAATTCATCGAAAAGGCGGTGAACTGCTACGCGGATATGCTCGCCGCAGGCGAAAGCACCACGCTGCCCCGTGCGGTGCAGTCTGCCATCGACGCGCGGTTGAAGCTCTTCGAGGATCGCATCGCGTCACTGCTCTACAAGCAGGCGGTGGAGATGGACATGGCAATGTCCATCCTCCTGCAAAGTCTCAATGTGAGCGAGGAAGTGCTGCGGCAGGAGCGGGCCAAGAGCATCGCCGCCGTCAAGCGCACCAACGGTCAGCTGCGGCTGGAACAAATTACGGCGGACATACCTATGCAGGAATGTTCATGGATCGAATTGACCATGGCGAGCAGCGTCCGCCGTCGGTCATACTGGCGGCCACACGACTGCTCTACCACATGGGCAATATATTCCGGGACAACGCCCCGGCTCCCGCTGCCAACGGCGTTCAAATCGACCGCAAGCGGTTGGCTCAGTTGCGGCAAAAGCGCGTCACCCTCGGCCACAAGCCGGACGATCACGAGTTGGAGCAGCAACAAGGATTTTCAATGAAATTTCATTGATTCCACAGGTTGAAAGACCGCACAAAGTGTGTATATCTTGAACTGTTGAAATTAATAAGGATTTTTCCCAAAGATGCTGGCAATAAAGGCTCATCCGTTCAGGAAGGACATGGCAGCCAAAAGAATCGTCAAAAAGGCAAAGCTGATCCCAGAAAAAAGAAAAAGGAACTGTTTTCCACCATTAGGAACATGGTGAGTATATTCCCGAAAGGTAATAAGGCTTGCCAGAGACGCCACCAGCGTCCCCGCACCGCCCACATTGACGCCGACCAGAAGAGCGCGGGCATCCTGCGTGAAGCGACTGAGCAGAATGGCAGCAGGAACATTGCTGATGATCTGGCAGGTGAGCGCGGAGATCAGCATCGTTCCGTGGGACAAAAGGCAGGCAAACAGCACCCGTACAGGTTCCATGCGGGCAAGATTGCCGGAAAAGGTGAAAAAAGCGGCGAAGGTAGCCAGCAGTCCCCAGTCTACGGTTTTTAATGCGTGCCGATCCAGAAACCAAAGCGCCAGCACAATGACAGTCAGGCCAAGAACGTAGGGCACCAGTCGTAGCACCATGGCAACGGCTAAACAGAATAGTCCACCATAGATAACGGCTCGGCATGAGTCTACCGTGACCTGTGCTTCCGGCACGAAAAGCTGTTCTTTTGGAAACACTAAGCAGCACAGGAGAATGAGAACAGTAGACAGGATGAATGGCGGCAGCATTGCCGAAAAGAACGTTTTCGTGGAAAGACCGTAATAGCTGAAAAGATAGAGATTCTGCGGATTGCCGAAGGGTGTGATCATTCCGCAGAGGTTGGCGGCACAGTTTTGCAGAATGAACAGGAGCGCCGTGTGCTTTTCCTGCCCAGTGGAGGAAAGAACAAACCAGCCCAGTGGCAGAAAAGTCAACAAGGCGGTATCATTGGTCAGGAGCATAGAGCCGAACATGGTGATGACCACCAGCGCCGTACACACGCCCCGGACAGTGGAAAAGGTGTGTACCATCCGCTGGGAAAGAGCGGAAAAGATATGCAGATCCCGCAAAGCACCCACCACTGCCAGCACACAAAACAGGCAAGCAAGCGTCTTGAGGTCATAATAACCTAAGTAGTCCCTATCAGGCGGAACAAAAAATGCCGTTACAACTGCGGCCAGTAATGAAATGACCAGCATGGCATTGGCGCGGCACCAAGATTTGACCTTACTCATAAAAAGCCCCTTTGCGTGAAAAATGTAGAATTCTGTATGGACACTTCTGCGAAGAAGATAACACATTTTCAAATGATTTACAATGGCACTCCGTTGACCTAACAAACGCTAAAGGCAGTTCAAAACTTGTGTACATTTTGCGCTGCTGGAATCAATAAAAGCATTTTTAAAAATATTTCGATTTCTTTGGAAGAATCAGTAGCTTTCCGGCTGCAAGGTGTGATATGTGTTGTGGCTACCAAAGAAAGGAGCGATGCTCATGGCAAAGAAACGCGCCAACGGCGAGGGCAACATCCGCAAGCGGTCTGATGGACGCTGGGAGGGTCGCTACACCGCAGGCTATCATCCCGAGACCGGAAAGCGTATCATCAAAAACGTGCTGGGTAAGACGCAGGCGGAATGCAAGGCGAAGCTAAAGAAAGCCATTGAGGAAAGCCAGTCATTGGACGTCGGCCGCGCCGATGAATACACGGTTGCCGCTTGGCTGCGGACGTGGTTTGAATTGTATGCCAAACCGCACATTCGCCCATCCACCATGAACTACTACCACCGGAACATCGAACAGCATATCATCCCTGCTATCGGGGATATCCCGCTGAATAAGCTCACCACCCGTGACCTGCAAAAGCTCTACAACGATCTGCAAAGCAATGGGCGGCTGAGAAAAGTACAAAAAAAGGAAAAACCCGGACTGAGCAATTCCACTGTGCGCGGCATCCACATGATGCTGCACAATGCCCTTGACCGGGCGGTGAAAGAAAAACTCATTCTCACCAATCCTACGGAGAATTGCATCATCCCCAAAATTGAAAAACAAGAGATGAAAATCCTTCACCCAGACCACATCAGCGCGTATCTGAACGCCGCCGAGCGGCGTAATGCCCTGCCGATGTTCTATCTGGAACTGGTCAGCGGACTGAGAAAGGGCGAGCTGGTCGCGCTTCAATGGGGCGACCTCGACGAAGCCAACTGCACCATCTCCGTCAGTAAGCAGGCCAGCTGGGACACAGAGCACCAGCTCATTCTAAGCCGCCCCAAAACCGGCAACTCTATCCGCGAGGTGTCCATCCCGCAGGATGCCGTGGAGCTGCTGAAGCAGGAATACGCCAAACACCCCGACAATCCGTGGATGTTCCCATCCGGCAGGACCGGTGAAATGTATCACCCCGACTCGGTCGTAACACTCCACAAGCGGATCCTCAAGGATGCGGGCTGGAGCATATCAGGTTCCACGACCTGAGACATACGTTCGCGACCTTGGCACTCCAAAACGGCGTGGATGTCAAAACAGTATCCTCGATGCTAGGTCACTACGACGCGGGCTTCACCCTCCGCACCTACACTCACGCTACGAGGCAGAAGCAGGACAAAGCCGCACAAACGATGGGCAGCTTCATGGCGCAAGTGATGTAAGCAGAAAAAGGATGCGAAATACCGGAGAGGGGGCAAAACCTTCTCTCCGGTACTCTTTAAACCTATCCGCGCATTTCCCCGTGTGGGTCACGGTGTGGGTCAGGCAATTGACCCACATTTTGACCCACACCATTTCCGGCGTTTTTGCAACAAAAAAGCATCGAAAACCGAAGTTTTCGATGCTTTTTGGAGCTGGTGGTGTGACTCGAACACATGACCTGCTGATTACGAATTATGATAGTTTTGTTTTGCCAATTTCCGTGAATGCCCGCAAAGTGCTGTGCCGTAAGGCTTTCAGGATTTTTGCATTTTGCGGCATTTCGTTAATTTAGGCCGGTTTCGGTTGAAATAAACCCCAAATAAACCCCAAGCAAAGCCCCGGCGTCCACACCGTTTTTCCCCGATGTGGACGCTGGGCCTGAGCCATCAAATACCCGGGCTGTTTTCACTTCCGGCCGGCTTCTCGAAGTTGGCTGCCTTTGCGCTCTCGAAGGTCACACCGCCGGCGCGGTGGTCCGACTTGGCCATGTTCAAATAGAACGAGCACACAACGCCGTGCGCTGTCCAGGGTAGGCCTACCATGGCAGACAGCCAGGGGAGGGAGCCGGTGTAGCCCCTGTGGATACAGTAGGCAGCCAGCAGCAGACCGCCCACGGTGACCACCCATAGCAGCGACCGGATGTCAGATACCAGCCGCTTGGAGTATTCCGGCTTTTTCCCTTTCGTTACCTTGATGGTCATGCCTTGCCGATGATCTTCGCAAAGCGATAGAGCACCGTGGCGAACTGCTCACGGGTCAGGACATCCTCCCACATACAGTTCGGCTCGCCGTCGATTTCTGTGCCGTTGCCGGTGATCAGGCCGACCTCCTGCGCCCACTTCCGGGCCTCCTCGCTGTATGCGCTGCTGTCGTTGTCCTGCAGGCTCTTACGAAGCTCATACCAATGCTGCATCCAGTCTTCGTGTGTCACGTCCTCCTCAGCCTCCTTCTGCTGGTTATATGCGCGGGCATCCACCCACCAGTAATATTTGACCTGACTTCGGAAAGTCTCCGGATCGCCCTCAGTCCTGACCTTCCTGGTGCTGGCCGGATCATTGATGTGGATCTTGTTGTCTGCCCACCACACCACTACGAAATGCCCGCTGGAAGTCCACAGTCCTTTGTTCATCAGAGCGATGAGGTAATAGCCCTCCTGCAGCATGGCCAACGCCTTTGCATGGTTGTCGTGATTCGGCTTTCCGTAGGTGTTTGTCCAGTTCAGCATATCGCATTTGATGCCGAATGCCTCAAACTGGGGCTTGAAGTAGGAGTAATAGGTGCCCTGCTTCAGAGCCTTGTAGCCGTGCTCGATGGACCACTTGCAGGCATCCACCGGCGTGAAGGCCTTGCCTGTGAGCGTCTCGATCAACATGGCCGCGGCGGTGGGGCCACAGCCGGAACCGCCGATTGTGGAATTCTCACCCGGAACACGGTAGGGCTCGGCCTTCCAGCGGCCGTCTGTCTGGAGGTACAGGATTGGTCGCTTATTCATGGGAACGCTCCGTGTCCTGGTTCATTCCCGAGATGCCCTCCTGGGTCTTCGTGGCCAGCCATGCGCCGGTCTTATTCAGCGTGGCCACGATCACATCAATCTGGTGATCCAGCCAGGATGTGACCTTGATGCCGGCAGCCTGCAGCTGGGCGATGACCAGAGCCTTCTTGTCCGCGCCCATGCCAGAGCCCTGAATGGTACTCTCAGCCTTGTTGATGAGATCCGTGGCGAGCTGGAGTACCGCCTGACGATTGCCTTTGATTAGAATGGCCAGGATGAAGCAGCCCAGCGCCGCCACACCGTAGATCAGAATTTCATGCAGTTCCATGTCAACGTCTCCTTTCAGTCTCCATGTGCTTTTTTATTCAGGAACTTTTCAATCTTATTGATCGCTTCGGACACAGGCCCGTTGCACCCCTGCTCCTTCAAGCCCTTCAGGCAGGCCAGGACGCCGTATGTAAGAAGAGTCTGCTCCTCATTGATGCCGCGCATATCCTCGGTCAGAGCCTGCTTCAGGGCTTTCATATCGGCTTCGTGCTTTGCCTTCAATGCCGCAATGTCTGTGGTCTGCTTCTCCTGCTGGTCGAACCAGCGCACCCCCTTTGCAAAGCGCTGGATCAGCAGGAGCGCCGCCGTAATGACCGCTCCAGCGGTCACGATAGTCTGCGGCGTCAGTTCAATCATCATCCCGTCAGGCCTCCCAGTCCACCCACTCTCCCATCCAGACCTTGATGACGCCGTCCACAAGGTAATAGGCATTGTTGATCAGCGGAACACCCTCGCTATACGGGATGGGATTCTCAGCACTGGTTCCAACGGGGTTATCCTGCTCGATGTAGTCCTTTCTGACCTCCACATCGTTCACAGAAAAGATTTTCCAGTCAAAACCCAACTTGTCGCTCTGCCCCATTTTGACGGTGATTCCGCCGGCGGACTGCACCAGCTTTCCGTCCATAACGGCCCCCTTCACGGCGGCGAGTTTCTCAGTTGTCATCATAAGCTGCCTCCACTTCTGCCAGCTGTGCGTTGGCAACGGAAAGATTTTCTTCGCTCCGGGCAAGCTGCGCGGCCTGCTCTGTGATGATGCTGTCCTTCTCAGCGGCAGCGCTCTCCAGCTCTGCAATCTGTTCCTGATACTGCGTCACATCGCCGAGATACTGGCTTGCCGTCTGCAACTCTACCGTGTAGTAACGGCCGCTGTTGTTGTACTTGATATCAACGACCTTAAAGCCGTAGCCCTCCGGGAGGCCCTGTTCGTTGGCATCCTCGCTGAGACGCTGGATCGTGGGCTTGGCCCAGTTGATCTTCTCAATCTGCTCCAGGAAGGCGTCGTCCCGCTCGAAGATCACCGAATAGCGGCCGTTGGCCGAATAGTGACGACTGATCGGCCCTGCCGTCACACCGTCGATCTTCCAGCGTTTTCCGAAAAATCTGCCCATAAGAATTTCCTCCTCTTACTCTTTTGCATGGATGCAGAACATGGATTCCAGCTGCGCCCATGTTGTCGGGTTGTCCTCAAAATACTTCCAGGTCATATTTACGCTTTCCAGATCAGCCCATGTGATGCCGCTGATCACAAAGCGCAGGTGTGCCGGCTTAATCTGCTCTACAACAGTCTTCAGCTCTGCCACGTCGATGGCAGCCAGCTGGTTTTTCTCGCCCCAGAAGCTGAGCGAAAAGCTGTAGTCATCGTTGACCTCTACTTTCGCCTCATAGCCGGTGAGTGTCTCTGCCAGTCCGCGGATCATCTCCGAGGTGGTATTGCCGCTGGCCACGAGCTTCTGCCGGATGGCCGCGCGGCGGGTCGCCAGCGGCAGTGCGTTGTCGCTCTCAATGCCAACCTGTTGCTCCCAGAGGGCGAGCCCCCAGGTGGCTGTGTCTACGAAGAATTGCGCCATCACATCCTCCAGCGCGGCCTTCGCCTCCAGACTGGCGTCCTCCAGCATATCGATCAGCGCCCTGCTCTGCTCCGATATGTAGTGATACGCGGGGACCTGCTCCCGCTTCGGTAAAACGCTCATACGCTCATCCCCTCTCAGCTGATGGTGACCGTGCCGACCACCGCCGCGTCCTCCGGATTTAGCGTAATGGCCGACATACCACCGTCCACGGTCAGGGTGGTGTAATCGGCCACGCCCGGACACTGTAGCAGGCAGGCCAGGAAGCGGCTGAAGGGTACCGTTACCGTTTCACCGAAGGTCTGGCTGAGCAGCAGTTCGGTCACAGCGACCGTCAGCTGATTCTTCACATCATCGGCAGAGTAGCCATCCAACCGCGTGACAGTTGCGGTTAGCGGGATCGGCCGTGTGGTCACACTGACAACGGTGACGGTGGCGCCAATGGGGCGCTCCTTCTCGATGTGGTCATAGCAGGCTTTCCGGATCGTCTCATCCACCGGCCCGCGATCTGCGCCGGCAATGATCACACGGACCGTGCCGTTTCCATTCCACAGCGGTTCGCAGTTTGCGTAAGCAACGCCGTTGACCTCGGTGGCCCAGGTAATGTAGTGGTTCTTATTGCCCGATGTAATGGGCAGCGTCCTGCGCTGATGATACCGTGCGAAGAAATCGGCGTCGCTCTCCACATCAGTCCCGCCGGTGGCGGCCGCCGCATTTGTCACGCCGATCACGCCGGCGATATTGACATACAGAGATGTGATACTGCCCGACGGCAGGTTGTAATCAGAGCCTACCTCCGCGGCCTCAGCGGCCGCTGTGGCGCTTCCGTTAGCGATGGTGGCATCCTTGGTCGTCAGGAACTGCAAGCCGCTCTCAGGCGCGTATAGGGCCGTTCCCGCGGCAATGTAAGTGCCGTCCGTGCCTGTGAATGTGACCCCCACCGTGGCTTTCGTGCCGGGTGTGCGTGTCATGCCCACCTGCGCGGCGTTTTTGTCGATGTACTCCCCGGAGGTCTCGTCCGGGAATACCATGTGCAGCAGGCTCGGAAACTGCTGATACAGCTTGAAGAGCTGGTATGCCGCCACGCTCACCAGTGTGTTGGCATAAGAGCCCTCACGGGTGCTGATGTCAGCCCCGCCCACCTGCAGATCGGAAAGCATACTTACCTTGATGCTCTCCGGCGTCAGCTCGTCATAAGGCGATGTCACACTCATCTACCGTCACCTCCCCATAGATGGTCGTTAATTTGAAGTTCAAATGAAGAACGGAGCCTTCGAGGTTCACGCTTACCTGTGTCACATTCGTGATATAGGGGTTCACCTGCAAGGTCTCCCGCACGACGCGGACGGCCTCCGCCTCCCGCACCTCGCTGGAGTATGCCGCCCCCAGCAGCGTTTCTCCGTCAAGTCCGTAGTCCATGCTGAATACATCGTGGGCGAATCGCTCGGTGTGCAGCGCGTTCCACGCCCATACCAGCACCGCCCGGGCACCAGTCACATACACCGGATTGCCGCCCTTCCAGACGGGCTTGTTCGTCCGAAAATCCCAATCCACCTCGCGGTAGAGAGGAAGACCCTCGGTAGCCGTCAGCGCCCCAACATCCGGCTGGCTGATCAGGGGAAACAGGCTCATAGCCTCACCATCCTCTCTACCAGATAGTAGGTCTGCCCGTCGTCCGAGCGCATGAGCAGCACCTCATCGCCGGTCCTGATCACAGTCGCGCCATAGACGTACTCTTCAGGACGAACCGCGAAGCCAGTGCCAAGCCCGCAGGAGCACGGGAACCGTGCGGTCGGCAGCCTTGCCCGAACCCCGCGCCCCTCGATCGGCTTGTCCTGGATGAAGTTTGAGTACATCGACTCCGGCACGCAGAGATCGTCCCTGTCCAGATCCAGCCCATCCGCGCGGATCTTCAGCGGCCGCAGGGAGAGCACCTTTCCGATGGCGTAATAGGCCGGTGTCTGCTCCCGTGCCTGTTGCCGGATATGATTGTTCAGCCCCAGATAGGGGTCCCGTGCTTCATTCATGCAATCTCACTTCCCGCGTTGGCTGTTGCCATGACATTCCGGCAATTCAGCGTCAGCTTTGTGTAGTAATTTCTGTTTTTCCATGTATGGGAATCCGCGTCGATCCAGAAAACGCCGGTTAGGCCGGTCTTGGCCTCCCGCACCACCACGGTCTCGCCGGTCAGAAGCCCCGTATCGCCCAGGACATTGACCGTCACGGTCTTCTGAAGCTTGCCGTCCTCCAGCGCCTTTTTTGCCGTGGCATCAGCATCGGCCTCTTTCCCCGCGCTCTGCGTGATATGCTGTTCCATAACGCCGCACAGCTTCTGCGCAGCGCTGTCGCCCGTTCGACGCAGGAAATTGCCGTTGGCATCGTAGATGGCCACACTGTTGACCATCTGCGTCGCGTCTTCCTTTGTCACGGCGTTCATCAGATTGGACGCTGCCTTCAGCACCAGGCTGGAGCTGCTGACGGTGCGCTCCTTCACCAGAAGGCCGTCAGGCGTATAGCGGATGGCATAGACCTTTCCATCCTTTTCGCTGGCCAGTGTCCACGCTGTCGTAATCAGCTGGTTCAGCCTCACCGCCGCAAACTTCCGCCAGAGCCGCACTCCTGTGCTGGGGAGTCCCGCCACGGGGATCTCCCGGTCGGCGCAGGCCAGGCGCGTGATCTCCTCCGGCGAAGCTCCGGTGAATTTGTAAGTACCATCGTTGCGCTGAAGATAATAGCCGTAGTCGAAAGCTGTGAAGCTCATCGTGCTGTCCTCGGAGCCCAGGCTCCGCTGGAGAACAATGCCCTCAAAGAGCTTCTTGCCCCCGTCAGCCATGGTGAGAAGATCTCCAATCTCCGGCACCGGGAGCCCGCTGCCTTCTATATACGCCACCTCGCCGGTTAGCTGACGGCTGATGGTGGCCTTGTCTCCCGACCATGTCCAGTAGGACAGGATCTTAGTGATGTCCCGTGTGCCGGAGGTCGGTTTGCTCAGATAGATCTTCATGCCGAGCCCCCCAACAGAACGGCCTCAGACGGGATCTGGATTGTCGCGCCCGGATAGATGAGGTGCGGATTTTTGATCCCGTTGTATTTGGCCAGTGCATTATAATACTTGGCGGTGGACTTCCCGTAATACCGTCGGCAGATCATGGACAGCGTATCCCCTGAAACGATTGTGTACGCCTGCGCCTTTTTAGATGGCGAGGCGCCCGCAGCCCTGCCGCTGTTCTGCGTACCGGCGGCGGTTTCCGTTTCCTTCGCCTCCAGATCGCAATACTCGCGGACAGATACCGTGATGCTTCGGTCGCCAGTGCCGTCCGACTCCCCCTGGGTCACATCCTCGATGTAAACCAGCGTGTTGATTTCCGTTCCGGTGATCACAAGGCGGACTGTCTTTTCATCGGTTGCCCAAGCGGTCAGATAGTCCAGATAATACTGCGGATCCACATGAGCGCCCGCCTCGATCCACGGGTAATCCTGTGCAGGCAGCAGAAAGTCGAAGTTGCCGGAAAACCGTGTAAGGCCGCCCGGGCGGTAGACATCACCCAATTCGTTGATGTTGATGGTCTCTATGCGCTTGCCGCTGGTCCACTGATAACGCTCCGGCGTCACAGGCATTACCAGGGAAACGCCATCTCGGATAAAACAGACCTGCATCGCGTTACCCCCTCATACCAGCCAGCTGCATCTTCTGCAGCAGCGCCGCCGCGACGCGGTCAACATCCGCATCCTCGCGGATCGTCGTGCCGTACATCACGATCTGGATGCCGCCGGAGCTGCCCTCGCTCCGTGCCTCTACGGCGGTCTGTACGCGCTCACCTTGGTGGAGCAGGGCAGGGAAGTTATCATACGGAACATAGTCAATGCCCGTGGCGTACCCGCTGCCAGTATAGACTGCGCTGCGGGGGAGCTCGCCGGTGGGCGTGTAAGTGTAATCCGACGCAGAAAGAGCGGCTTGATAATTCGCTTTTCTTGCGGCCGCCAAGCCCTTCGTGAATTCCTGTCCCTTTTCGTAGCCGGCATCCCAGTAATCCTGGTTAAGACCCGTGTCGTTGCGGATCGCCGTAACAAGCGACATCTCGGACTCCAACGCCAGCTGCGCCCCGTCGCTGGCGTTATACTCATTCATGCCCTGTACCTTAGCCTGCATGATGAGCTTGCCCATCTCTGCGGCATCGCCCTCGGCCTTGGCTGTCTGATATTCGTCAGAAGCCATCATGGCATCCATGGCGTCGCGGATGTACTGCTCTTTGCTGTTTTCCAGTTCAGCCTGCCATGCGCCGATGGCACGGTTGGCCTCCTCAACGGCTGCGCCGCTCTCGCCGCTCATCCAGTCCATTTGGGCCTGCAGACCCTCCTTGCGGCCATCGTTGTAGCCCTCGCCCATGGCGGCATCCATGTCAGCCTGGAAATCGGCCAGGTTATCCACCATGGCGTCATAGGTGGTGGCCAGCTTCTCGGACAGGCCGCCGTAGGTCTCGTTGATGTAGGTGAGAATGGCCTCCGCCGCATCGGCTCCGCTGATCTTGCCGCCGGTCACCATCTCGGCGATCTTCGACTTGTCCGCGCCGGTGGAGTTGGCCAACGCCTGATACACATCCACGCCCCGTTCGGAGAAGTAATTGAGGTATTCCTGCGTGGCCTTGCCGGTCGTTCTCATGCGGCTCAAGCCAGAGATGAACATATTGACATCCGAGGAATCCAGGTTCAGACCCGCCGAAGCGTCCGACAGTGTCTGAAGCACCGACAGCGTTTTATCCCCGTCATAGGTGTTCAGCAGCAGCTTACTGTAGCCGGTGATCTCGTCATAGTTGTAGTTGGTGGAGGTGGCCATGGTCTTGACACGCTTCAGATAGGCGTCCGCTTCTTCCTCGCCCATCCGCTGGGCAAAAGCCATGCGTGTCTGCTCACGGCTGCCGGCGATAGAGCTGCCGGAGGTGAGGGAACTGCTCTGCTCACCAGTGACAGTCTCATAAGCGTCTTCTACATAGGACTTGAAGGCGTCGTCCTTCTTTTCGTAGATCTGAAGGCCGCCGGTCGCTGCACCGATTATGCCTCCAGCAGCTGCTCCGATTGCCGCACCCGCAGGGCCGAATAGTGCTCCAGCAGCGGCTCCGGTAGCCATCGAAGACAGCATAGACGATGCCATGGTACCAGCGGTATCTCCTCCAAGACTTCCAGCCAGACTGCTGCCCGCGCTCAGCGCGAGATCTTTGGCCATATCGCCGATGCCGCTGGCGGCAACCGCTGTTGCAAGCTCGCTCACTTTTTTCGCGCCGCTGGATCCGCCAGGCCGATTCTCTACCTTGGAGATCGCCTTCTCCGTATCCCGGGCAGCGGTGGTCACAGCCTTCATGTTACGAACAATATTGTCGTAATTAGCCTGGGCCAGTTCTTTTTTCAAACCATCCGCGGCGGAATGTGTCAGATCGAACTGTTTCTCCGCGGCCTTCAGCTCGGCTTTGGCCTTTGAAGCGTCCAGTTTGAGGGAGTATTTATTTTTATTCAGCGCATACAGGGTGTCCTCCAGCTGGTCAACATCTTTGCTGAAAGACTTGGTGACCGACGACATCTTCTTCATGGCTTCCGAATATCGGTCGGTCGCCTTGACCACAATGGACGCATCGGGCATGATTTTCCCTCCTCTCCTTGACAGTTTTTCTCAATCGTGGTATAAGGAAACTGAGGTGAATGCTATGAAATGGAGCGAAGTCCCCGGCGGCATCAAATTCCTTCTTGGCATGGTTGCAGTGCTCTGTATTGTGTCTTTTATTTTTCTGATTTGGATGGCCGTCTGAACCGCTTTCCCGTTGAGGGAAGGCGGTTTATTTTTTGCGCTTTTTCGTAGCCTTCAACGCTTTTTTAGGCGGCGCGCCTTTTCGGGCCTCCGCCCGCTGGTTCGCCTCAAAGGACGACAGCGCCAGGATCAGGTCATGCCAGCCCGTCTCGCCCTCCCACAGAGCCCGCAGATCCGCAAGACCCCAGTTGTGGGCGGAAAACAGGTAGTACAGCAAGCCCAGCTCCGGGTCGCTGCCGTCCGTCAGGCGTTTTTTACTTCGCTGATGGTCATGCGGCGATAACCGCTCAGCCGCTCCACCGCCGCGCTCAGATCCGCGATCTCACCGGCCAGCAGCATCCGCTTCACCGCATCCGCCGGCGTAGCTCCGCCGAACTTTTCCTGCAAACGCTCGTCCTTCAGATCCGGCTCCGCGCAGCCCGCCAGCAGAATATGCACATCGGTGTCCTGGGTGAAGCGCTCGATGTCATGCACCTTGCCATAGGGGAGAGCCTTCAGCTTGAAGACAACGTCCCGCCCCGCCAGCGTGCTCAGCCGTTCGACTTTATACTCCGCCGTGGGCAGCTCCTTCTCCACGTTGGGGATCGTACCGCCCAGCAGGGTATCCAACACAGAAACCTGTTCCTTGCTCTTCATCATCTCATTTGCCATTTCGCTTTACCTCCAAATTGAAATCGGCCTCGCCTCATCGATGAGGACGAGGCCGATTGTTGTCTCAGGAATCCAGAACTTTGAAGCTCTCCGCCGTGAACGGGGCCTCGATCTGGCCCAGCTGGGCAGCCTGCCAGTCCGCCAGCGTCAGGTCATCGAAGGACACGCCGGACACAGAAATGCGCTGGTTGTCAGGGTTGTCGGGATCGTCCAGGTTGCTGATGATGGTATGGCGCAGGTCCTTGCCCTGCTGAATCGCCTCCGCCTCCAGTTTAATGAGGCGGCTGGTGGCGTTGTAGATGCGGATCGTGCCGGTGACCGCTACGCCGGTCATCTTCTTGCCTGCCACCAGTGTGCGGCAGCGCTGCACGTCCTCCTTGGTCTTGTTGACCTTGATCTGGCAGCCGTAGCACTCCGCTACCTGCTCACCGTCCAGCCAAAGCTCGCCCCAGGTACCGCTGCGTACTTCCGCAGCATTCAGAATATCAGGCATCTTTCCCCCTCCTTATTGCGCTTCCAGCGTGATGTGGAAGTCCTCCATGGCATCCAGCACGTGGCCGTAGAGATACAGGAACACGTGGCTGCCGGTATCTTCCTTGCGCAGGGCCTCATCGGTCAGCGCCTTGATGCGGGTGACCTCCTCGACATCGCCGGCCTCCGTGGCCTGCTCCAGCAGATAGGCGCGGATGGCCCCCGCGTCCAGCTCTGTGCCGGAGCTGCCCTCCTCGATTACATTCTGCGCCTCCAGTGAAGCGAAGAACTCGGAAAAAGCGGTCAGCAGGATGCACTTATTGTCGTAGGTGTTGGCGCACTTTCCCAGATACTCGTCCTCCACGGTGGTGATGGCGTAGTAGCGGATCAGGTCCAGTGCGGACACCAGCTTGATCTTCTTCAGCATCTCCGGCTCGTCATCTGCCAGTGTTGTCTTGCTCGTCACGGCGCGGCTCAGCTTGATACGGCGGCCATCGTCGATCAGAAACAGCTTGCCTGCGTCCACGGCGGCGTCAGGATCGGCCTGGGCATCCACAGCGGTCAGCTCCCCCAGTGCGGCGTAGGTGGCGCTGCACGCGGCGGGAGTGCCCGCCAGCACACCGGCAATGCGCCCTGCGTACTGGGCAGCGGTGAAGGTCGTGGCACCGGCTTTGATCCCGGAAGAAACAAAGTTGATTACGCCTTCATCATCTGCGGCGGTGTTGGGCAGCACGGCCTTGCCGATATAGCGCTTCACACGCTCTGCCTTAACAAGGCCGGCCAGCGCAGTCGCATCGGCACTAGTGATGGCCGTCGGCCCTACCAGATAGTCATAGCTGTGCACGGCCAGAGACTGAAAGCCAGTGGCAATGGCCGCGTCCGCGCCGATGACGCTGACATAAACCACATCCGGCTTTGTGATGTAGCCCACCATCGCCCGCTTGATGGCCGCGATATTGTCCGCCCCCAGCTCGGAGGGAATGTCGCTCTCGCGGTTGATGGTATAAAGACCGTTTGCCTTGGCATCCCGCAGGATCATGGCCACGATACCGGCAGAAACACGGGTAGCCACAGTATCAGCGGCCTTTTTCAGGGAAAAAGTAAGTTCAGGAAGTCCCATTTTTTCGCTCCTCTCATGTAATATCGCCCCGCACCTTCAGCGAATAGCTTTCGGCGGCGGGAACAGGATCTCCGGTATCCAGCCCGGGGCGGTTATCCAGCCAGGACAGATCGATCTGCACATACGCCCGATCCGGATCCCGGGGCAATGCCTTTAGACGAGGCTTCAGGTGGCGGTCACCGACTTTCAGCACACGGCTCAGGAGATCCACCGCATCGTCGGTCTCCTTCGAAAGCCGATACCAAGATGCCTCATAGTGTTCATCCAGCTCATCATAGAGCGTCAGCTTCAGCCGCAGATCGTGCCGGATGAACGCACGGTTGGCGTCTGTCAGCTCGTGCTTCTCCACCGCCAACCAGAAGGAGGGACGCTCAAAATCCACCGGACAAACATCGAGATAGACGGTACGATTCGGCCATTTCTCTACCAGCAGCCGGTTGATGGCATCCAGTATCTCAGTTTTGGTCATTCCGTACCTCCTTCCAGCGCTTTCATCGCCGCGTCCTCAATGCGCTGCGCGGCGGCCTCTGCCATGTGCTGCATCTCGTGCGCTGCCGTGTCGTGGTACATGTACTTGCCCGGTACACGGCGCATTTTTGCTCTCGATTTCCGTTTTCGTTTGGCGCTTCCGGAGGATGTTCGCACGGCGTGGCTGCTTTCAAGCGCATTGGTGATATAACCGGCGGCGTAGCCGTCCAGATCGGTCTTCGCTTTTGCGCGGACCGCCACATAGCCCTTGCCGCTGCCTACTTGATACTCCTGCACACCGGCCACGCGGCCGCTGCCGCCGATGCGCCGCTGCACCACACCCAGCAGCTCCTCGCCCATCTCGTCGAACACCTGCGCCCTGGCCTCCCGGATGGCCTCCGGAGCGGCCTCCAGCGCCTTTTTGACCTTGTCAAGGCCCTGGATCTCCACGCTCTGCATCAGACATCCTCCTGCCGCTCGATCACATACTCGTTCTTGTAGGACTCCAGGTCCAGCACCTGACGCACTGTGTACGGCGCGCCGTCCTTCAACTGGACCAGATCGCCGGCGCGGAGCACGACCGCTTTCGGTGCCACCAGCGCACGGCGCTGCATTGTGCTGCGGAAGATCTCGTCCGGATCGTTACGGTAATACATCTCCGCCAGGATCCCAGGGAATGTGAAGGAAGCCTGTTCCGCCTTTGTCGGGCGGTTCAGGGCATCGCGGCCGGTCCGAGCTTGGGGCTTTGCCGTTAGGGTTACGCTCTGGCAAATGGCCGCCTTGACCTCCTGCTGATCCTGTTCGCGGTTCAGCAGGATGGAGGTCAAATGCAGGAACTCCCCCCGCCAGCGGATGGCCTGATGCAATGTCAGCCGCAGATGCGGGCGAATAATGACTGTAGCACCGCGGGTGCCGACGCCTATTGCCGAAAACAGGTTGCGATAGGTGTCTACCATTACCGAGGCCCAACAGGTTCCGGACGGTGCCCACGCCAAGTTTCCGGTCTCATCGTCCAACACCAGCGTCAAGATCTCGATCTTCTCGGCCAGTGCGGAAGAAAGCTGCTCATACATCTCGCTCACCCCTCGCTGGGCAGAAGATTTGTGCTATGCAGGTCCAGGATCTGCATGACCATCGGGTTTTTGCCCGTGTATTGAGCCGTGATCTGACGGTTGTCGATCATCTCCGCCGCCATGACCTTCACCGCATAGGCGAGATCCTCCAGCTCGGTCTTCTCCATATCGAGCCCGGTATAAGCGCCCGCCGCAGCCTTCGCTGCCGACAAGGCGCCTTCGCACTCCAACTGTTCCATGGGGGATAGCGCGCCATACTCTTCCGGCTCTATGATTTTTCTTGAAAAGAAGGCAATATCTGCCGCCGTCAGATCACATGGTCTCATACTCAGGCCTCCGCCGCAGCGGCGATCGCGGCGGCAATCTCCGCCTTCGTCCAGCCGGATTTAACTTCGACGCCCAAGCTCTTCGCCTTCTCAATCAGTTCATCCTTCGTCATTTCCGGGGTGTTCGCCGCAGCGGGGGGCTCTGCGGCCTCCAGATACCCGCATTTCAGCAGGGGGGCCGCGATGTGTTCAGGCACATCGCGGGCCTCGCCCCGAAACATGGCAAGCTCCGCCCCTGCGAAGCTGATGTTTGCTGTCACTTTCATGGCTGCACCTCCCAAGATTAGGACGCAGCCATGGTCAGGGAGCTGATCTTCTTGGAGTCCGTGATCTTGGCGTCATACTCACCGAAGGCCAGCACGCCGATCATGTTCTTCGTGGCGAACTTCTCGCGCAACACCTGGACTTCCACACTCTTGGTCGCCTTGATGGTGTAGCCGCTCAGATCGCCGAAGATGATCGGCTTCTTGCCGGCGGCCATAATGGGCATGGAGTCGGATTCGATGACCGGGCGGCCCAGAATCTTATACTCATCCTCCTTGAAGTAAGGCTGGCCGTTGTTGTCCTTCAGCTTGCAGATGGCGGTATAGGTGGCGGGGTTCATGATCCAGCTGGCCTTACCGCGGAAACGCTGCTTCAGGGAGTGCTTCAGGCTGACCAGCTCATCATAGGTGACCGCAGTGGCCGCCGCGGCGGTCACTCCGCTGGCTGCGGACTGAATGCCGGTGATCTTGCCGGAAGTGCCGTTGACAAACTCACCCTCCAGCTTTTCGGCCATGGCTTCAGCCACCTGGTTGATAACAAAGTCCACCACATTGATGTCCGTGTTGTCCTTCAGCTTGTTGGATACCAGGGCCAGTGCACCAATCACGAAGCCGGTCAGGTCGATGGTGGTGAACTTGCCGATGTTGTCGGTCAGCTCAGTGCCCTCGTCCACATAATCAGCATCGATGTAATTGGTGGCGTCCTCGCCATACACAGGCACAGACAGCTTGCCGTTGGTATAGACCACATCAGCGAGCTGCAGGAAGGGGACCATGTCCCGCACCGCCTTGATGATGCGGTTGGCGATGGTAGTGGGCACGATAGAGCCGTTATTGCCCTGCGTGAGCTGGATCTCACCGGCACGATTTTCCATCGCGCGGTTCATAATGAAGTCGGCAAAGGCCTTCTCCTCGGCGGCCGCGCGCTCCTCCACCGTCATCTCATGCTGTTCGGTGGGCTGCTGCACGGTAGGGATGTTGCGGGCGCGCTCCTCGCGGGCAAGGGTGTCGTCGATGTCCTGGATCTCCTTCTCAGCGGCATCAAAGGTCCGCGTCTCTTCCTCGGTCATGGCGCGCTCTTCCTGGTCGGCCGCATCCACCAGGGCAGCAAGCTGCTGCTTCAGTTCTTCGCGGCGCTCCATCAGCTTCTTCAGGTTCTTCATGTAAGCAATTCCTCCGTTTTTATTATTTCAGCGCCGCGATGCGGCCCCTGAATTCAGAATTATCAAATGCCGGCGTGTGCAGAGCAGGGCCGGACAGCGTAGGCTCCTCCAAAGAGGCTCTGGTCTCCAGTTCGATGTCCTCGCCCGCGCGCAGTTCCACAGAAGTTGCGGAGTAGATCGGGCTTTTTTTCACAACGAGCGTCAGATGATCCAGATCCAGCGCCTTGATGTGTCGGATCGGCAGATCACCCGCACGTTCCTCCATGGAATCCTTGACGTTGTACATCCCGAAGGACCAGCCGCGGATCTTCCCCTTTTTGGCAAGCTCGATCAGATCCTTATCCTTGATGAGGACATCAGCGTGAAGGCCGATAGCGTCCTCTTTCAGCGTTACCGTGCCGTCATCCGTGCTGGCATAGATATGGCTTTTGTCGTGGTCCACCGTTACAGTAATGTTTCCTGCGCGGCTGATCGCTTCCGAAAAGGCGCGGGGCTCAATTTCCTCAATTACCTTGCCCCGCGGCGTAATCACCGGCCGGCTTTTCTTCTCTGTCACGTTGACATATCCGGTGATCCGTGCTCCGTCCGCACGGACTTCAATATTCATCATACGTCAGGCTCCTCCTTCTGCTTTGTGGGCGGTTCCTGTGGGGGATTGAGCGTCTGCTCGCCCATCACAGAGACCTGCCCGGTATTGGGTGTATAGATCCGCTTGGTTTTTGGATCGTACAGAACATCCTGCAGCCCCAGTCTGATCCAGGACAGGCCCAGCGGCGCCAAGTCTTCCTGATAGCGCACCTCATCGATCTGCATGAAGTTGGACTCCAGGGCGACCTTGTAGGCGTCAAACCGCGTCTTCATATCGCCCTTCAGAAGTTCTTTGGTGTCAAAGGCCCAGTAAAGCGGGTGTTCAGCGTGTTTTTCGGATTCCCGCAGCATGTCCCGGTTCAGTGCGCACTGAATGACGGTCATCAGCGGAATGGCAGCCATCTTTGCAAGGCCTTCTACTACATCCGCGCCGGATTTGCCGCTCAGGGACTCCGGAGAGACGTGGAACAGCTTCGCAAGCTCCACCGCGTTCGTCTCCTTGTTCTCATTGAGCTGCATTTCCACGGCGGTATCCGAGATTTCCTTGAAGCTGAGGCCCTGGTTCAGCACAACAAAGGGCTCTTTATCTGCGTTGGAGTACATGCTTTGAAATTTTGTGCGCAGATCGTTGATCTGCCCCTGCTCCAAACGCTTTTCGGCCTGCAGGAACCCTCGCTTATTGCCACCTCTGGCCGCCATGTGGCTTTCCAGCACCAGTGTGAGGTACATGGACTCGATCAGCTGGCTGTTTTCCTTCGTGATAGGCATCCCTTCGGCGCCGTCCTTCGTGTTTCGGAGGATCTTCAGGAAGTTGTGCGGATAGTAGGAAACCCCATTGACGGCGATATTGAAGTCCTTGAAGATGGGATCTGTGTTCTTCAGGATGGAAATATTCGACTCGTCAATGTAATGGACGCCGCGGAACTCTCCGAAGTCGCTCCGATCGATGTAGGCATACCCGCCCTTGCCGAGATAGTAGTCCCGGATCATGGCCCGCCAGAACTCGTTTGCGTTCAGCGTGTCGCCAGTATCATCATTCAGCAGAAATACACGGGGATCATCGGTGATGGCAACGGCCTTCCCGCCCTCATCGCGGTATAGGCCCAGCGGCGTAGCGGCGACGATATTGGCAATCAGGTCAATGGAACCGGAAATGGTCGGGATCTGCATGGCTTTATCTCTGGTCGAGCCCCCGCTCTGCATAATGGCCAGGATCAGATCCGCCATCGTAGGAGCCACGGCCACCGCTGCGGTTTCAGCCCTATTCTCTTTTCGTTTGAATGGCCACATCGGCGCGTATCCTCCTGTTAAGTCTGGATTGCCCAGTCCATCGATTTATCGAACAGCATGGCCTGCTGCATCAGATATACGGCAATGATGATGGAAACGACCATATCCACCTTGCCGGCAGACCTCTTCTTGTTCACGTATTTATTCAGGTTCGTATCCTCTGTGCACCGCGCATTCTGGAAATTGATCTCCAGCAGCCGGTTCTCGTCGTAGGCAAATTCCTTCTTCAGGATCGCCTCACGGAGCAGCTTGGTGGGCGGATGCAGCACCGACGAGTGCTGCTTCACTTCCACGCATTCCATGCCCGCAGCCTCCAGCTTCTGCACGGTGGAGATGGCGTTATAGCGGTCATAGCCCGCCTGTATGACCTCCACGCCATATCGCTCCTTCAGGCCGAGGATCCACCGCTCCACGAAGCCGTAGTCGATGACCTCCTCGCCCTCGGCGAAGCAGTTGCCGGCGGCAATCAGCTTTTTATAATCAACATTTTCCTTCTTGCTCTTGATCTCAACACGGTCCTGCGGCAGGATGCCCCATACCTTGGCATGGATCACCCCGTCCGCCTCTGTCACCATGGCCACGGACGTGTTGTCGTCCGTCTGGGATAGGTCGAAGCCGACCCAAACACGGCGGCCCCGCCAGAAGGCCAGATCCTCAGTGATCCGGCAGCGCTTGACCTTCTGCACGTCCACATAGCCCTCGACGCCCAGGCCCTTATACATGATGTTGCAGTGCTTGCAGAGGAAATTCTCCCGCTTGTTTTCGTAGAGAATGGCCATGGCCCGGAGATCCTTGATCGACTCAAAGACCTCTTTGTTGTTCACCGCAACAGGGTTTGCCTGGTAGATGACCAGGTCATCGGTCTCCCACTTTTTCCGGAGCGCGTCATCTGGCTCATAGAGCAGCGCGAAGACGTTCTCTTTGTCCAGTACCTCATCCAGAACTTTTTTCGCAATGTCGATCTCATCGATCATCACGTTATTGTCGTTGGGGTACTGCGTGGAAATGATAATGCCCAGCTTGTTGACGAGGGTGATCTGAGAAGATCGCATGGCCTCCACCGGATAGCTGTCCAGCGCGCCGGCCTCGTCCGCCAGGAAGATATTTGCCAGACGGCCGTCCATGCCGTCGTTGGAATATGCGAGGGGTGTATATTCAATCTCGTTGATCAGGCAGGTGATCAGATCCCTGTTGATCTTGAAATACTTCGTCAGTGCCGGCGAGACCTTGATGATCTTGCGCACGGCCAGCCGCAGCTCCGAGGACAGCTTGAAGTCCGGCGCCACAGAGAAGAAACGGGAGAAGCGGGGCTCCGTCAGCATCCCCAGAATGAAGATGATTGCGGAGTTGAAGGTCTTGAAGTTCTTTCGGGCGATCTCGAGAACAGCGGTCTGATAGAAGCGCCGGTCGTCCTCACGCCGCCGGGTACAGAATACGGCCACGATCAGGAACCAGGCATAATCTTCAAGGCCGTCATACATGGAGCAGTGGAGATCCGGGTGCACCATCAGCTTCAGAAGTTTGCATATCTTCCGATAGGCCTTCTCACTGATGTAGGCTTCCTTATGCTTCCCGTCCGCGATCTTCAGCCACTTATTCGCCTGGAGCTTTACATACTTACCGACCTTCCGATTGCTGCGCTGCGCACACCACTTGGCGTACCGGTAAGCGCGGCTGTCTTTAATCATCATCGCTCAGGGCCGCCAGCAGGGGGTCCTTTTTCTCCTTCTGTTTCTGCGCGGCAAGACTGCCGATTTTGGCGCGGGCCTGCGGAGAGAGGCAAAGCTCATTGCAGCCCCGCCACAGATCGCTCTGGTACTTGGCCCGGGCATTCTGCAGACTGGTGTGCATGACGAGCCCCGGGTTGGCATCGATCAGGCCGTTGATATAGCGCAGCCGGTCAATAGCGATGGCTGTGCTCTCCAGCACAAATACGTCCAGTTGGCCGAGAATGTCACTGGCAACCAGACCGTTCACGATAAACTGAAAGATCTCACGCTGCCCATCGGTCAGGTCCGCAGGAGGCTCCGGAGGTACATTCTCACCGCGCAACTTATCCTCAACGTCCCGCCGGATCGCCGCATCGTCGCCGGCGATCGCGCCGGTCTTCACCCGAACTGATTTGCTTGGTCTTCCCACCGTGCTGCCTCCCTTCCAGATTCGCTGTGCGCCCTGCCGCAGCGTCTCCGGCCGCAGGGCAATTCCCCGTTTCTAAAATTTGTCGTGCCCAGAGGGCTGCTGTTGGTCTTGACGCAGGCGCGCCGGCTGACCTCAGCCCCACCGGGGGGATGTCTGTGCAAGGTCGTGGAGATAGTCTCTCGGGATATCCCCATCATCTGCCATGCGATGATGCCCATCGCAGCAGGTCAGCAGATTGCCTTCGTCCAGCCGCAAGTCGAAGCGTTCTTCCAGCGGCTCAATATGATGCACCGACAGGTTAGATTCCAGCCCCGGCACGCCGAAGACGCCATAGCTGCCTTCGTTGCATACCCGGCAAAGATGAAAATCCCGTCGGACGATCTGATCTCGTTTTTTCTGCCATGCGTAGGTCTTTCTAAAACCGGCAATTTTTCCGTTACGGTGCGGTGCCGGTTTCGGTTTCTTCGGGCAGATATACCCTTTCGGATGGATCCGCCCGCAATATCTGCATGATTTCAGCACATGATTCTCTCCTTTACGAGTTACGAGGTCAGGCCCTCCCCATAAAGGCCTGACCTCGTAGAGGCTGCACTGATATTCCGCCCGCCTCAGTGCCGCGGCGGGTAAGAAAGGAGGCATCCTATGGATCTCATACATCGGCCCAATAAAACCATAACACAGTTTTTGAGCCTCAGTCACACCGTGGGTGTTCACTTGAAAAATTTTTTCTGCCGAGAAGATAGTCGGTTGACACCCCGAAATAATCAGCCAGACGAATCAAGGCTTCGACAGATGGAGCCTTTTCCCCACGCTCATACATGCCAATCATATTTCCGCTCAGGCCGCACAGCTCGGCCAACGTACGCCGGCTCAGACGTCGCTTTTCTCGTAGCGTTTGCAACCTTCTGGGAAAGCCGTTTTCCTGCACCACAGCTATTTCACCCCTCGGCCCCAGTATTTGAACGGCCACGACAAAGTCTGGAACACCTTCACCAGCCACCGTGCAATAGGATGCGACCATTCACCGGCGCTCTGTTCTGAGACGTTTCGGTACCGCTCATACAGCTCCTGATACAGATAGCCGTGCTGATCCAACTCTACCGATCCGCGCCGTGTGCCAGGGTTCCCCCGAATCTGGAACTCCGGCACTACGGACTGGCCCCTCTCTTTGTTGTTTTGGCAAGGGTGCCCTCCAAGCGATTTCCTCGGCAGAATGTCGCGGACCGCAGGCGGAAGCTCATCGTCTTTTTCACTTAAACCGCAATAGATGACGAATAGCACGTCATCCATGCCCTCGATGTTGTCGAGGATATCTACGACCCCGCCCAGAACATCGTTGAGCCGTGCGACGGCCCGCTTAATTGTCCTGCAGATGGTAGAGTGATCCACGTTCAGCAAGCCTCCGATCTGCCGGATCGTCAGCCATTCCGCATAGTACAGGTAAAAACATGTGGCCTGGTGTGTGGTCAGCGCGCCCATCAGCAGCTTGACAACACCCGGATCTGTCATGTCTAGCCGGTTCCCGTCCCGCAGCGCTTCAACTTTCTGCTGGGTTTCAACGACGCCAGCAACATTCTTCTTCGCCCGTTTTAACGTCCGGCAGACGGTGGATTTATGTACGCCCAGCTTAGCGCCGATAGCTGTCTCCGTAAGCCCATCGGCGTACAGAAGAAGGATCTCCCTCTGACGGCCGGTGACGGACTTCATCCCACCGCGCAGCATCTTCCTGAGTTCGACTCTGGCATCTTCAGCGGCGTCATCCACATCGGCCCTGGCCCATTTGATGAATTGCTGCCGGTCACCGGAGTTTTGTGCATAAGCGTCCAGGCTGGACGAAGTACGTCCTTTGCGACCGAAGTGTACTTTCTTCCCGGTCGGAACTATGGCGCGCAGTTGGGCGTTGACATCAAGCAGCTCCTCATTCACCATGAACAAGGTGAAGTTGTCACCCTCGCCGCGTTTCTGTAGCTCCAGCTCGTACTTCTTCTGGGCCATCAGTTCCCGCTTCCTGGCTTTCAGTTCATCAATGGTCATCGCGCGTCCTCCTTACAGTCATACCCAGCAGCGTAAGGCCGTCATCCTGGCGAGGTGTATCGTAATAGCTGGACAGAAGATGTGCTGTGGCACGGGTATCCCTTAATGCCGCCCGAAGCGAACTCAATTCATCCGGCGTCAGATCCCCCGCGGTCTTATGCCGCTCAATGGCCATGGCCAGCTTTGCGGCGGCAACTTTGTATTCGTGGGCCATCTCCTTCAGCGTGCTCATACATACCTCCATGGCAAAAATGATGGAAAAAATGGATACCAGAATCTCATAAAAACCGCACTCGAAAAATGGTATCAATTTGAAGGCGTCCGAAAACCAGACACAGGGTCCACATATTCCGGTATGGATCCGGCGGCTTCCTAAAGCAGGGTCTTTTTGAGCCGGAGCGGGAACTACCAAAAGCTGTCCTGAAGTGGAGGCAGAAAAAGGTAGTGATTTTACATCGGCCGATTGCCCCGGCAATGGGGCGGCAGATTCAGGTAGTGATCTGGCAGCGCAAAACTGGCTGGGTGTTTTGTGCATGGTCAGTCTGCAGCTGTGTGGCGCCGAAAAAGTGCTTCCGCCGTGGCCGGCGTAAGACACTATTTCGGCGCCCGTCTGTTGGGTATACATAGTAGACAGGTCATGTATCCGGCTCAGAGCTTGCGGCCTTACTGCCGCAAGGACCTGATCCAACAGAGAAACAAATTAGCTGCTGAATGTTTTTTCGCTCAAAAAGTTATGAAATCTGTTGGGTGTCAAAAAAGTTTTACCGTAGGTTTCTATAACTTAGGTAAAAAACTGGTGATTCAGCAGTCTGGGAATATAGTCCCTGCAATGGTTTGACGGTCATTCCGGCATATTCGGTTTTCGGGCATAAAAATGGGGGCGAAAACGGATATTATAAAACGGGTGAAAAAGTTGCGTATTTGCCCGGGAGCTGGCGGGGCTCGAAGCGCCATTTCTTTGCGTCATCACCAATCTTCTGGTAAAGCCGAGCCTCAGCCAACATGGGAGTATCTTCGCAGATGCTGAACTGAAAGCACTTCCTCTGGCAATTCCAGATGCCCCATTTGACGCCGGGCAGACCTCGCTGATAGGTTTCACGCTTCATCGTTCTTACCTCCTCATTTCTTCTTTCGTGGTTTCGTCCGCCGCTGGGTGCTGCCGACGGGGCCATAGCAGTCCCGCCCTGGGTTATAGGCTACGGTATTCGGTGAGCCGCAGCGGACGCAGGGAATGTCAAAGGCCCAGTCCGTGATATTGGTGAGATAGGCTCCTTTCTGGCCACACTCACATCTGGTGTAGGCACGGTACGCCTTCGGAAGCGGCATCTCATGTCCGCATTCCTTGCAGATGTAGGTGTCGGTCGGCGTCCTCAGGCAGGTCGTGGACTCCTTGTGGCAAGCCTCGCAACGGATATGTACGAACCCATTCCACGGTCTGATCTTCTCTGGTACCAGCACAGGTTCGGGTTCAGAAATGGGCTCGGGCGCCGGCTCGGGTTCCGGATTGGCAAAGGCCACGGGCTCAGGCTCGTTCTCATCCTCGGCCGGCAGCTCCGGAGGAGCCTCGGGCATAGATCCCTCGGTGATTACCTCTGTGACATCGACGTGCCAGCCACAGCCACAGGAACGCTTAAAGAAGCCGGCGGCGGTATCACATTCTAGCAAGCCTTTTCCGTTCCCGATTACCTCGCAGCCGCATTTAGGGCAGGTTGCGTACAACTCCATGAGTTTTGAAGCAATAGTGATATTCATGACTTCCTCCTTCAGCCGCGGCCTTCGATTTCCATATCCGGCGTGCTGTCATCTTTCCTCTCCAATAAATCCTCCCACGGTCTGGCCATGGGGAACTCTGGAGCCCCAATCCAGCTCCATATCCGTTCGTATTTCTCGGTCATGCTTTTGGCCAACTCGGCGGCATCCGCTGCCTTGTAAAATAGCTTTTTGCCGATGTCCTCCAGTTTGTAGTAACTTAACAACGGGCATCCTTCCGGCCCCCTGAACAGCATGCAAACATCTGTATAGCTCCCGGTGTAAAAGCCGCGCACAGTACCCTTGCAGACGCAATACTCCTTCAGGCTTCTCGCCGGGGCCGAGTTGTTGCTGTACAGGTGCTCAAAAACGGCGTACATTTCTGCTCCAATCTCCGGCTTGTCCACCTTTGCCATCACAGCTCCTCCTCTGGAAGCTCCGACAGCCGGTCAGCAGCAGCGATTATAATCGCGCACCCGTGGATCCCACAGCTATGCTCATAGCCACAGCCCAGACAGGCTAGGCTCCCAGTCTCTACCTTCAGCCCACGAAGGGCCGTAATCAATTCTTCTTTCTTCATGGATTGCACCTCACAAGCCGAGATTCAGGACGCGAATCAGATCACAGCTGATGCAATGCTTATCTTCCAGCTCGTCCTGGTTGGGACACTCGCGCGGCCAGCGGCAATAATCATCGCAGAATACCTGTGCGAGCTTCTCGGCCTCCTCCTGCCAGCATTTACGGTGGAATACATTGGTTGTCACTACGGCCTTTCCGCAGATTTTACATTTTGCCATCTTGCGTCTCCTTTCGTGGTGGATCAAAGATAAATGGTCAGTACCGGCCCCGAGCGTGGAGTACGGCGTATTTCTTTTGGGCTTGTTTCTTCCGCATGGCCCGGCACTTCGGGCAGTAAGTCTGTTCCTTCCGCTCCAGAAACTCCCCGCCGCACATCCGGCAATATTGGGGACGTATTCGCTGAAATTCAGTGCAGGAATCGCAGTCGGAGCAACCAGCAGAGCAGCCTTTCACCGAATCCCAATTTGCACACATGAACCGCTGCCAGTATGGGTCATAGCCAAGATCGTTCATGCGTTTCCGCAGAAGTGCATCGAGGATGGACAGATTCTTCCGGACCTCTGTCCTTGTCTTGGAAAGGCTGAATCCCTGTCGCACGGTGGGCTCCGGCGCTCCATCCCCCCACAGGCCATTACCCAGCATGGCGCGAACCTTATCAGCATCCTCCGTCAGATAGGTGAAATATATCTTGCCGCGCAGGGCCTTTTCTGATTTTCCGATCATACGCCCGATCATGGAGTAGCTGTCTCCGTGGCGGATGCCGTCGGCGAGAATCTGGTGTTGTTCATCGCTCCAGCTGCCGCCCTTCCGGTGGGGGTCCGCTCTCACCGGCCGCTCCTTCAGGCCCAGATCTCTACAGCGTCGCACAATGGCCCCCTCAGAGCGACGAAGGAGTTCGGATAGCTCTGCGTATCCGTATTTCTGTTGCTTCAGAAGCCGAATCAGGTTGTTGTCTTCGTCCGGAGACCAGGGATCCTTCCGCTGTAAGGCAAAGGATTGATAATCTTTGCGGCGCTGCTCTGCTACCCAGTCCGGTTCCTTACCCAGCGCCAGGGGCTCCAGCTTGGAAAAGTCGATGAAGCTTCGATGCTGCTCTGCCCATTCCCAGAATTCCTCCAGATAGACCACACGGAAGCTGCACGCATTCACGCGCTTGGTATGGATCGGCATTCCCCGGTTTTTCACCCAGCTTTTCATCTGGTAGCTGTACGATTGGCTGTTATCCGTGAGCTCGCGCATCAGCTGGTTGAAGGTCACATAGTCACCGGAATTCAGCATCCCACCCAACCCCATTCGGGCCACCCGGACTTTTATGGCGTTTACCGTGCGCCCGAGCTTCTTGGCGATTCCGGGGATCGACACGGTACCCCAATGGTCTTCCAGGTACTGCAGTTCTTCCGGCGTCCAGGTCTTCTGTGGGGAGCAGCGCAGCTCCCGGCGCTTGGTGCGTACAGCACCCTCCGACCGATCCAACGCAGCGGCCATCTCGCTGTCGGTCTGTGATTGCCAATGGTCGTGGATGTATTTTTCTTCATCAGAGGTCCAATGCCGGTAGTCACTCATGGTGTTAGGCTCCCTTCCGTATCAGGCGGTGGAAGGCCGTCCATCGCATTGCAGAGCCGCAGCGCATTCGCCGGAGTCGGATCCTTCCTGAAGGCGTTCTTGGCCGCCTCGGTCTCCCGGATGACTTTCACATGGTAGGTAGTCAGCCTCTGGTCAAACGCTGCTCTGCTGACGGCTCGTGTCCAGGCGAGACGGATTCGCTGCTTCTCAGCAGCAGCCGCATCACGGGAAATGGTCTTGTCGTAATAGGCCCGGTAAGTGTTTCGCAGGGCGGTATAGGCCATTTGATCCGGCAGGGACAGGCCATCGGGGAGCTCCTCACCGCGCATGGCAGCCTTCTCCCAGGGGAATGAGAACCCGGTGCTCATAGCTGCAGATACCATTCCAGGAGTGCTACAGCAGCCTGCCAGCCGTGGCAGACACGCCATGCGTAGCCCTGCGCCTGAAGGCGTTCGCCCCACCATTCCTGCACGGCCGTGGTATGGCCGCTTTCGGTCTTCATCTCGATATACAGGCCGTGGTAGCGGCCGCGCGGTACCGGCAGGCACAGATCCGGCACGCCGGACTTCACGCCCTGCTGCTTCAGGTGCTTTGCCTCAACCTGATCGCGGGTACCTCCGTTGGGTATGTGATGGAGCAGGGCCAACTCCGGCCATTGCCGGCGGATAGATGGTTGCTGGCTCCACTTGATGACGTAAGCCTGATGCTGGGCCTCACTTGCCATTCTCTATCACCTCCACGAAGGTCACGGTCTTGCTATTCTTCGGGTCTTTCTCCTTGCCCTGACGGACGGTGTACCCATTCCGGGCGAGGATTACGATGACCTGATCGCGGTCTTCCGCTTTTGATACATACAGCTTCATGCGCCCCTCCGTTTCTTTGGCTCATTCAGAAGCCTGTTCAGGATCTGGCTTGCGTCACCTTTGCTGAGGTTGGCGGTGTCAAAACCCTTACAGCGCTTTTTGATGATTTCCAGCTGCTTCGCCGTAGCAGGTGACTTTCCCCATTTCCGTACAGCCTGCAGATCCCACAACATCCGATCATTGGGATGGTCACGAATCAGCGTGAGGTACGCCAGATCAAGCGCTTCCTGCATCCCACAGCGGGCGCCGCTTGCCAGGTTTACCATACCAAGCGCATCCGGACAGGGAATCGTGATGCGCTGTCTGTTGGATAGCGAGCACACCAGAGAGCCGTCCGGCATCTTGAACCAGTTGACGTCATGAGTCTGATACTTCTGCTCCTGTGCCCACAGATCTACCAGGTGGATGTTCTTCACCCAGCTCTCCGGAGAGTCTGATGCCGCTGCAATCTTCTCCGGCAGCTCAAAGAGATCTCCCTCAATGTCCTTTTCCTTCCGCTTCGGCACATTCGCCATATCGATGCCGAGCAGAGACGGAGCCGTACAAAGCGACGTCTTCCCGGTAACACCCACGCAATCGATCAACTCCAGCCGCTGCTTCCCGGGATAGAGTCGAAGGCCGCGGCCTACCATCTGGGCGTAGAGTGTTTCTGATTGGGTAGGGCGGGCGATGATGACCGTCTCGACGCGTGGAATGTCAGTTCCCTCGGTGAATACCATGCAGTTGACAATGCAGGGGATCTCGCCGGCGGTAAAGGCCTGGATGATGGACGCTCGATCCTTGGTTTCGCCGGTGACTACCACGGCACCCTTGATCCGCTTGGCAATCTCCTCAGCCTGATGTACGCTGACGGCGAAGATCAGCGTGGCACCTAGCGCCATGCTCCGATATGCCTCGGCGATGGCATCAGCGGTTCCGTCCATGGCCTCGTCCAACTCACCGGGAGCATAGTCACCGCGGCGGGTATGGACTGCAGAGAGATCAAAGCCTATATCCACTCGACGGCAATGGATGTCGCAGAGGTATCCGTTCTGCACGCCCCAGCGAAGATCTCTCTGGAAAATGATCTTGCTGAACACCGTGTCCAGACGGACCTTGTCTCCGCGATTCGGGGTAGCGGTGAAACCTATCAGTTTCTCCGGCCGGAAGTGGTCGAAGATCTTCCGGTATGTGCTGGCGGCCGCATGATGGGCTTCGTCGCAGATGATGAGCCGGAAGTCCTCCGGATCGAACTGATCCAGCCGGCGTACCAGCGTCTGAATGCTGGCGCTGACAACCTCCTCACCGTGGCTGTGCTGTTGGGCACGTTCGATGCCATAGGAGCAATCAAAGTATTTACGGGGCTGCTCCACCAGTTCCTCACGGTGGGACAGGATCAGCATTCGGCCTCCATGCCTGGGAAGATTCGCAAAGGTAACGGTCTTTCCGAGGCCTGTTGCCATCTGAGCGAGGTACGCGCCGGGCGGCTGCGCCTCGATCGTGTCAATACATTCGGTTTGATAAGTTCTCAGTTCCATAGATTTCCTCCAAAAACGTGGAACCGTGGAACACCGTGGAACTCGTGTTCCACACCTGAAAGCCTTGCGGCGCAAGGGTTACGTGGCAACCGTGGAACCGTGGAACAAAATTTTCGAAAACTTCCACGAAATTTGCACATATATACCACTCGAACAAACGTCCATATATACACGCGCTCTTATATATGCTGTATTTTTTGTTCCACAGTTCCACACCCCACAAAAAAGTGGTTGAAGGCCTTGCGGCGCAAGGGCTGTGGGCTGTGGAACCTGTGTTCCACGCATGTTCCTCATGTTCCACACTACAGCGGCAATTCATCCGGATCTTCTTCGTCATCCAGCTCCACGGTGGGCAGCCGCAGGCAGAAGCATTCCGTGGGGATGCCATTGATACGCTTTCCCTTGGTGTTGGCACGCCCGCGGGTCTCGATCAGGGATTCCTGCTTCAGGTATGAGATCATGGCCGCTGTCGAGTATCCGGCGTCCTGCAGGATGCGCTCAAAGACGGAGCGGATGATATATGCCCGTCCTGGCTCCAATGCGCCCAGCACGTCTATATTGGGATTCTCAGACCGGCCGCACAGCTTGTTCGAATTCTGCGTGACCCAGTCGCACAGATATTTATAGCCCCGGTCACCGGCGGACACCGCTGCTTTGGATGCCAGGAACTCTGATATCTGCTCGATCGTCAATGGCTGCTGGGTACCGGAGAAGATCCATTGACAGGCCAGTTCGTCCGCCAGAATGATCGAGGCGGCAGCCATAGCCTGTTTCTCGGTTGTGTCACGGTCGCTGAGGGTCCGGAACAACTCGCGGTACCGCTCTGATACTTGATCCACCACGCCCGGCTGGTAAAGCTGATCTACGAACTTCCGGCCGACAAAGCCAAAATTGCGTTTGACGGAATTGGAGATGCGCATACCGTCCTTGATGACAGCCTGGGATGATTTGCATTCGATGTCGATGACGCGGTTTACAGCGCCGGCGCCGCTGGCTGTTCCGGTCAGGGGTGATTCTCCCGTAGTCAGGATGCAGTTTCTCCACGTGGGTGTCAGATCCACGCCGCCGGCACGGTTGCCACGGGTGCGGCCGACGCCTTGCGCCAGCTTATAGACGTCGAACATGGTCCGGCCCTTGCTGTCCTTGGCCAGCTGAAGCTCATCAAGGCAGAATGGAAGATTGTTCAAAAATGCGGCTGTTTTTTCCATGCCGACCACGGTGCCATCAAAGGTCTTGACGTAAGCGCCGACAGCTGGATCTCCCCACACGCTGGCAGCCACCATCAGAGCAACCGTCTTGCCGGTACCAGAATCAACGCCCCAGAGATGGACAAAGAATGGCAGGCAGTTCAGAGGCTCCAGCAGCACGGAGGCAAAAGAGGCAGCCAGAATGATCCTGGCTGTGATGGACATGCTCCGTACCTCAGCTGCCGTCTCCAGCCACTTAGCTTCAGAACCCCGGCTCTGGACCGTCTGGAACATCGCCTTAAAATTGGCGTCACCATCGAAGATCAGGCCATCCACGAAGGGAGAAAAGCCCTCGCCTGGTATGTAGCCGAAGCGCCCGATACTCTTCTTCTCCGGGATCAAATCGTAGTTCAGATTTTCCATGTCGGAGATATACTGGATAAATGTCCTGGCGTTCTGGCTGTTTACTGCGATACCGGAACCTGCCAGTTCCGTCACCTTGTTGGAACTGGCCAGGACGGTCTTGCTGACAATGAGATGTCTCCAGACGGCTCCCTTCCGGTATGCCAGCTGTAGCTTCTCTTCTCCGGTATCAATATTCACCAGTCGCTCCACCGGCATAATAGGGTGTGGGCAGGCTATCTCATCATTGAAGCCGTTCTTCTTGTGAATCCCGAGGTCATCAGCTTCCCATTCGCCGGCGTTAAGTTCCAGCGGCTGATTGGTAAACTGGGTAACGTTTTCGATGTAGAGGGTACCGCTCTGAGCCTTCAGGCTCTCCACGTATTTTTTGTACATGGACTTGAAGCCCCGGAATCCTTTCGAGACAGCGTAGGCCGCAAGGGACTCCATCTGCGTGGCATGTACGAATGGCTGCACATGGAATTGATAAAGTTCCTCGTAGGGCTTAGTTGTCATGAAATCTTCTCTTTCATATTCCCAGACCGCAGGCTCTTTCACATGATCACCCCCTTACCCAAATTTTCTTCCAGCCAGTATTCCAGATACGGCTGACGGCGCAGCGCTTCGGCGTAGAGAGGATGAATGAAGCCGGCGGCGGCGTCCTCTTTGGTCGGCGCAAAATATTTCAGGACTTCCCACCAGTAACGGTGCTCCACCGTCTTCTCGTGGTATTCCCGCTCAAAGACAGCTCGCCTCTCGGCCTCGCGCCTGCGGGCCTCCAGGATAGCCGACTGTTCTGCCCTGGAGAGCTGGGGAGCCTGGCTCAATCCCAGGCCGAAGTCCAGATCCAGGCGCAGAACGGCCTGTCGGAAATTGATATCGTAGAGCCGCATCACGAAGTCAATCACCGAGCCGCCGGAATTGCAGCCGAAGCAATGCCAGCCGCGGTCTCCTGCGTAAATCTTCAGCGATGCGGTATGATCTCCCTGATGGAACGGGCAGCGCATAAATCCTGCGCGGTTCGGCTCGAAGCCATAGTGTCGCGCAACTTCGTCCATCGTCAGACGAGCCTTAATTTGGTTCGCTGTGTCATCAGAACGGTAACTCGCCATCGTCATCACCCAGGTCGGTGAAGTCGCTTGCGCTGACATTTACCCCCGAAGATCTACCGGCTGAGTGGTATGTGCCGCCGGAGTCTCCGTCGCGCTTGGAATCTCCAAAGTAAATACTGTCAGCTACGACCTCTGCACTGCGTCGCTTGTTGCCGTCCTTATCTGTCCAGTCTCGGATCTGCAGGCGGCCTTCCACCACAGCCATCCGGCCCTTGCTGAAATAGTTATCCACGAATTCCGCTGTGCTACGCCAGGCCACAATATCCACGAAATCGGTGGCTTTTTCGCCGGACTGCTTATCCTTGAAATCCCGGTCAACTGCGATCGAGAACGAGGCCACAGTGGTACCGTTCTGCGTATGACGCAGCTCCGGATCCCGAGTCAGACGGCCCATCAGAAAGATCTTATTGAGCATTAGAAAAACTCCTTGTAGTTGAGAATCGATGTAAGCCGCTTTGTGGCACGGCAGTAAGCGCAATGCTCACAGCGGGTGGGCTGGATATTCCCCTCCTTGATGGCCTGATATCTGGGGGCATTGTCTTCTACAACCGCCAGAGCAGCGGCCAGATCCGTGTCATCAATGTACATGGCGGCGAGATCGGGTTCCATCTCTTTGGTGCCGACGGCCAGAACAAAGGGCAGCATGTGGCCCTCGATGTGCTGGTAGATGGCTCCCTGGATGTCATAGCCGTAGTATTCTACGAAGGGGACCTTACAACGATCTTCGGCCGACCACACGGATTCCATGCTGGCCATAGCCTTCTGGTCGACAATGGCGCCGTCACACAGGCCCAGCGCAGCGGCTGTATTCGGAAATTCTGCGACGATCTTTGCACAGGTATCCGCATCCAGCAGACTGTCGATCTTGATCTTAAAGGGTACGCCGGCGATCGTGCCGGTACGGATGACCTGCTTTTTGCCGGACATGAGCAGGGAATAGAGATCATCTGCCTGCAGACGGGCAACGACCTCGGTGGCCTTGACGTACTCGGCCTTCAGCGTTCCATCCCGCTTGAAGATCTCCGGATGCTGCGCCTGGTAGAGTGGCAGCTCACCGGAGAACCATGCGTCAATATAGCCGCCGACCAGCAGAGCCGCAGAGGAAGGGGGACGATATTCCCCCTTCAATTCCGCCAGAGCTGCCGCTTCGCACCTCTCGAAGGCCTTAAACTGCGTGGAGCCCATATAGGCCATATTCATTTCAGGAGAGTAATAATTCTCCGGAGTGACAACAGGAAGGGCCATTACAGCACCTCCCCGGTGTCAGGGTCCACAGTGAAACTCTCGGGCGAGCTGTCCTGCTGCACTTCCGCAGCGTTTTCGGCCTTCTGCTGCATTTCTGCAGCGGCCGCGGCTTCCTTGCGCTTCTGGGCACAGGCTGCGCACAAGGGCACACCGTAGTTCTTGACCGTATAAGCAGCCAGCCAATGAGCGTTTTTCCCCATAGCCGCCTCGATGGGATTGCCGCAGTCCGTACAGGGCGGCACAGGCTCCTGCTTCTGGACACGAGGTTTGTAGGGCCGGATACGGATGCCATCGGTCATGCCGCCGTCCTGCGGATCCCGGACATTGTGATCTACATACAGCTGGATCTGCTTGCCCACCAGCGTGGACGCCTTGGCGTCGCCGAACAGCTTCCGCAGCGTCTTGCGGTTGGTGGAGTTTACGATCAGCGGGCGTACCTGCAGGATGCCGGGGACACGCTCTTCCTTGAAGGAAAGAACGTCCTTGTTTTCTTTGCCGCGCTGCAGGGTCACAGATCCGTACCACAGGCCGGCAATGGTGAGCACCGGCTCTGTGCCGTCATCGATGTCCTCGGCACCCAGGTACTCGGATTCGCGCATCTGGCCGAGACGTTCATCGCCGGTCAGCTGGCGCAGTTTATCTTTCGTCATCATGTTTACTTTCCTCCGTCTGGTCGGCTGCGTTTGGAATAGCAGCATTCACAATCGCCATAATGAAACGGCACTCTTCATAGCAGATATTGGTGTCTGCCTTAATGACGATATCCATGACTTTGGCCGCAGCCTTCATCAGGTTCGCCATTCTGTAAGGAGGGACATAGAAGCCGGTGGCTGCGAGGAGACGCTCCTTTTCAGCCTGTAAACGTTCCGCAGCAGTCACAGCTCTGTCACCTCCAGTTCCTCGGAATCGGTCACGCGTGTGGCGATCAACTGAAGGCCCTTAGCCTTGCACTTGGCATACAGCCGTTCGCGGCTCTCCTTGTCCAGCCGCTCAGCGCCATCGATGAGGATAATCTCCAGCTGGCCGGGCTTGCAGACAGAGATATCCACGCACAGTTCCAGAAGCTCACCGTCGGACAGATTGGAAATGGGCAGGCCGTTGATCAGCGGAATCCCGTTTTCCACGGTCAGGCCCTCCACGGGGATATGGGCCTCTGCCAGAATGGTTGCCGGTAGCTCACGGGCAAGCTCAATCTTGCGGGTCAGTTCAGCAGACTGGTCGGTCAGGTCCTGCACTTCGGCCTGCATGGCCACCATACGCTGGTACTCATTCAGATGCTTCCGCATCTCCTCGGCATTGGTAACCTCTGCCGCCAGCGCCGTAGTGTCCACAGGCTCCTGGTCGGCATACTGCTCGGCCACGCCGACGTCCTTTTCCATCTTGGCCTTAGCTGCCTCATACTTAGCGGTGGCAATATCTACCCGATCCTGACGGCGGTGGCTCAGCTGGGCCAGCTTCTCCTCGGCAGCCTGAAGCTCGGCCTTCATCCGTTCGATACTGCCCGTCAGAGCGGCGCGTTCGGCCGCAATATCCCGGTCAATGGCACCGATCTCTACGTCCCTGGAACCTTCCAGCCCCCGGAGTTTGGAAGCGAAATTGGCGCGGAACACCTTAGCCCGCTCGATCACGCTATTATTCTCGCGCAGCCGTTCCAGTTCCCTGTAACGATCCCCGATGGGATACTGGTTCCAGCGGTCATAGTCGTATCCGGAGGGAATATCCTTGGCGATGTCGCTGATAAACGCCTGTTTGTTGCGGATGTCCCGGTTGATATTCTGCCGGGATTGGAAGTAGATGCCGTTTTCTGCCTGGATGTCGTTCAGGACCTCCAGAATATGCTTGGAGTAGTCAACCCCCTGCGGGATCTCGCCGAACTGCTCCCGGATCCAGTTCACATCCCAGTCAAACTCGATGAGGGAGAGGATCACGCGGTTCTTTTCCTGCCGGGAGAGCTGCGTGAACTCCACAGGATTCAGCTGCAGGGGCGTGAAGATCTGGGAGAGGAACTCGGCCGGCCGTGTCTGAAGGAGGGAACCGTCACGCACTTTGACCGTACCGGCGGACTTGGCGGGCAGGGCCTTGCGGTCGATGGAGAGACCGGTGGTGGTCTCGATGATGATCTCGCCCTCATCGGCGCCCTGGTGGACGATGCAGTCCCGCTCAGAACGGTTTGTGAGGGCGAAACGGATGGCATCCAGCACGGAGGTCTTGCCGGCTCCCTTGGGGCCGGAGATCTCCACAGACTTCCCGTCGAGGGTGGTCTCACGGATGCCGAACAGATTCTTGATAATGATTTTTGAGGTTTTCATTGACAAAACTCTCTTTCTGCCCTTAAAATAGGGGCGCATGAAAAGAATTGGCTTGTGTTGCTGATTCGGTCCCCTGCAGGTGTGCGAGACCTGCAGGGGATTTTTTATGCTTACAGAGCGACAACGAGCTTGCCGCTTTCAATCTCGGCAGCGAGTTTCTCCTCCAGGAATGCCTTGATGGTGTTGCGGGCCGTCAGGCGCCACATGCCGCCATCGGCCTCGATGAAGGAAATGCCGCGGTCATTGATGCGGATGAGGAAGGTGCTCTCCGGCTGTTCGACCTCCTGGAAGGTGCGGTAGGGACGGAGCTTGACGATGGGGCGGATCGCCTCGTTGGTCTGCAGGGAGACACCGCTCTTCGTGGTGACGGTGGTTGCGACGCCGTTGTCGTTGTAAATGACCTTGGCGCCGAGGGAGATATCATTGACCAGCTTCATAGCATAGAGCGAATCGCCGGTCTCCTGGAAGCGGGTACGCAGCGCGATCTGGGCTTCTTCAAAGCCAAGCGTGACCTTCGCATCCCAGCCGGGAACATCAGTTGCGTCCGCCGAGTAATAGACCGTGCGGTGGCAGCGCTGCTCACAGTCCGGCTGAGAGAAGCAGACCACATTGGTGGGTGAAGGTATATTGACGAAAAGTGCAGGGGTATTGACATCCTCCAGATGGATGGCCTCGGTGCGGATCATTTTCACGATGGAGTCGAGACTATGCAGGGGAACGGTATCCGGCGCGATGGGAGTCTCGATGACTTCCTGCGCACCGGAATGTGTGATAACATACGCGCGGCCGCAGAGATCCTGAATTTCCGGCCGCATACCATCAAGGATGTACTGAAGTGCTTCTTTAAGCATGGCGATATGATTCCTTTCTTAGAATTAGGCCGAGTGGATCAGCCTGAGCTTCGGCGGAGCTTCCTGCTCCCCTGCATCTACGGCCAGCTGACCGGGGATCTGGGGAGCCATTTCGACGACCGTGTCCTCGTCCAGCACGTACAGCATGGTGGTGATGGCGTTGGTCGATGCCAGCGTAGACTTGGCCACGCACTCCACCACAATGGTCTGTCGGTCATCTCCGGGCTTGAAGGTGAGCGTGATGTTCAGCTTTCTGGCCGCTTTTGCCGAGGTGTTCGGATCCAGAATGTTCCGGATCATGGCTCGCATCTCATAGTCTGCGCGCTCCATGATCGCGCCACGTCCCATTTCGAGGATCGATTTCTCCTGACGTTCATCCATAGGTTTTCCCTCCTTTCCTGCGTGATAAGGGTTCCAGCCCTCTGCCGGACGCCCCGCGGCTAACCTGAGCAGGGCCGCCCGGCAGGAGAGTAAAATGAGAGAGAGGGGCATCCGCCCGGCAGAAGGCTGGACGACGGTGCTTCATCCGGCTGCTTCCTGGTAGACCTCTACCTGCTGGATGCCGAACTCGCAGGCAGCCTCATGGCTCTCGAAGAAGATATCCACATGGTTGCCTTTGACGGCGCTGCCGGTGTCCTCGACGATATACGGATGACCGTTGATCACGACCTCGCTGCCTTTGGGCAGCACATCCCAGTCGGCGGCGATGGTGCGGCCCTCCTCGGGGATCGTGCCGGAGCTTGTCCGCTGCACATAATCGGCATCACGGCTCGGATGCTCTGCCGACCAGATACCGCAGCACTTGACACAGGGGCAATAGGCGGTAGCGGTGAACGTTCCAATGAGCTCCAGTCGGTCAAGGCTGGAATAGTCCTCTGCTGGCTTCTCTGCAGGCTCCTGTGGTGTATCATCGACAGGGGAGGGCTGGGATACCACCTCCTGCGGTTCGGGCGGCTCACAGGCGTTCTGAGCGCGTGCGGCGGTGTAGCCGATGCAGACGCCCAGCGCCAGCAGGATCAGAACAAAGGCCAGGAACCGGATGTTTGCGGCACGGCGCTGGATGCGCCGGCGTTCTTCTCGTGTCAGTCGCTTCATAGGTCGATCCTCCTAAGATGGCCATATCGGGTAACGGGCGCGGTGGTAGGCGGCCCGTCTGTCCCTGCGGCAAGATATGCGATGAGCTGATCCACATCGACCAGTTTCTTGCGCCCAACATGGACGACAGGGATGGCGCCGGTGGCGATAAGCTGTCTTATGTAGTGAAGGGTGATCTCACTCTCGGGATCCTGTTCCAAGATCAGCTCATGCGCCTTGGCTGCGGTTCTCATTCTGGGCATGGGTTATCTCCTTTCGTGGTGGATTGCCCTCTCCGGGCCTGTGTGGTAGACTGGCGGCAGAGAGGGGGTGAAAAAATGAATTTGCCATCGTTCACAGAGTTCCTCGCAACGCTCAACCATGAAGTGGTCGCGGGGATTATGAAAGGCGCAAACAACGCAGCGAAACTCGTCAAGGCCGAGGATCTCTTGAATCCTTTTGATGAGGGGCCGCTCCAGCTTCAGAGTCTCTGCTGGCAGACCGCTGTGGAACTGCTGGCGGTTTACCATGAATGGCTGCGGCAGCAACTTTAAAGTCGCCAATATTGGAAACAAATAAGTCCTGCTTTCGCCGGCCTTGTAGTGCAAGTACAAGGTCGGCAATTTCTTTTGCTGTTGCCTTAATCTCCATGGGCGATTCTCCTTGAATCAAACCGTTAATCAGCAGGAAGCCGTCAGTTGCCGCTGGCGGCTTCTTCCTTGCTGTCCAGCACAATCTGAATATCGGAGCCGAGCCAGACTGTCCTGCGCTGGATATCTTTGATAGCCTGGATGTGCTCGAGAATTTCCTTGGCCGCTTTTTCGGCATCCGAAATTCCGGTGATGATAATTCTTCCGGTCATGTTGTTCTCCTTTCTTACGTGAATTAAATTCACGCAACGCCGAAAAAAATATAGTTGATTTCCTCGGACGTCAACGAAAGTTCTTCACGAAGAACCTTTATTTCGCTGGCCTTGAAATCACTCTCGCCATTCAATTTGTTGTAAAGGGCCTGCTCGGAGATTCCTAATGCTTTTGCAAGACTGCGGTACGTCTTCCTTTTGCGTGAGATAGTGGCTCTGAGTTCTTCACAGTTCAAAATGTCCGCCTCCTTTCTGCGTGAATTTAATTCACGAGCATATATTAACATCGTCCGTGAATATTTGTCAACATATTTTTTTAGGAATCTAAAATATTGTTGACACAAATTCACACCTGTGCTATATTTCTAATCAACAAGTGGAAGGAGAATTCACATGGAGCTACATGAAAACATCCGAGCCCTTCGCAAGGCAAGAGGTTGGTCGCAACAACAGTTGGCCGAGAGAGTTGGTTACGGTGACCGATCCTCTATCGCTAAGATTGAAGCTGGTAAAGTCGATTTGCCCAGATCTAAAATTGCGGAATTTGCAAAGGTGTTCGATGTCACTCCTGCGTATCTTATGGGGTATAGCGAAGAAACCGACGCCCTCCTCGTGTCCATCGCCGAAGACAATAAGAGCGGCCGCACGGCGGCGGTGGAGGAGCTGCGCCGAACCTATGGCACAGAGCACAGCATCCATTCCACCTACAGCTGCGACGATAAAAAGAGAGCCACCCTGCTGTACTATAAAACCTTGGAGCGGGACGTTGCTTTGTCCCTGACCGATATCATCTCCACGGTTGACCATCTCGACAGCCGCCAGGCCGAAAAGGTCACCCTTCTCCTCCACGCTTACCTGAAGGCCGAGCAGCCTATCCGCAACATCGTGGATACCGCGCTGGATCCTTATGTGGAAAATTTGGACGATCTTCTGTGCGGCGGCTCTCGGATCGGGTGATCTATGTAGATTTTAGAAAAAAATAAGGAGGCATAGACATGAAGAGACTCTGCACTTCACTTGTCATATTATTTCTGTTGTTTTCAACAGCGGGTTGTTCTCAAGAAGAAAGCACCTCGGATTGGGATGAAACATATGCAATAACCGGCACAGAAAAAACGCAACTTTGGGAACTCAAGGCGGATGATTTTTTGAGCAGTATCAATTCTCTCGTCAAAAGTAGCGATATGGAACTAAGCTATTTGAAAGAGTATGATCCGGCCAGCTCAAATTGTATGTTGACCAAGAACGGTGAGACCTGGAAAATTTTGCTTGACATTTTTTCGGAGAATGAGGCCGGTGCCTCATGGTTTAAGAAGAATGCAAACGCTGAGGGATGGATTGGTTATATTGAGGATGTCGAATTAAGTTTGTATGCGAGTGATACGAAAGCAGCAGAAGAAAATGGATACTATTTACGATACCTAATTTCGATTTTTACTCCCGGTGCAGAGGAATATGTTGAAAACGCGCTTGGAATTTATGACGAGCCCAATCAAGATACCACCGTGCTCGATGGGGTCAATCAAATTTGTATAGGCAATGTCCGCTACTCCTATGTTTCTGGAAAGAGTTTTATGGTCGAGCCATGGGTTGAGGAGTGGCCAGCAGAGGAATCTGTTCCTTCGGTTATACGTCCGCAATAAAAAAGCCGCCCGGGAGCTACCACACACCCGGACGGCACTGCAAAGTATTTTATCTGCAATCCACCACGAAAGAAGATAAATAACCGAATATGGCAACAACCAAAATGCGGCCAACTTTGCCTTTCCATTCTACCACAGGAAAAGCTGGGTTGGCAAGAATGGAAAGAGAGGTTTTATCAAATTATGGCCACAATTGAAAAGAGAGGCGAGAGCTACCGGATCATCGTGTCCAATGGGTACGACATCAACGGCAAGCAGATCCGCGAGAAGATGACGTGGACGCCAGAGCCGGGGATGACGAAGCGGCAGATCGAGAAGGCCCTGAACCGGGAGGCCACGCTCTTCGAGGAGCGGGTGCGGCATCAGGTGACCCAGAACGGCAACATCCGGCTGGTGGATTTTACGAAGATCTTTCTAGAGCAGTATGCTCGGCCCAACCTGAAGAAAAGAACCGCATTCGGGTATGAGGAGAAGATGGCCGTGATCAACCAGGCTCTTGGCCATATCAAGCTGAAGGATCTGAAGCCCGGGCACATCGCGTCTTTCTACGCCAACCTGCAGGAGGAAGGCATGCGGAACCGCTGTAAGGCGATGCCGAAGGTGGACTTCGCCGCCTGGATGAAGGAGCGCAAGACCTGCAAGGCAGAGCTGTCCCGGCAGACCGGCGTGTCGATCTGGTGCTTCTCTCAGCTGAAGAATGGCCGTGGGATCGCCCAGAACTGCGCCGAGCAGATCTGCGAGAAACTGAATGTCCCCTACAACAAGCTCTTTGTTCGGCAGCACGATGATACGCCGCTGAAGCCCGGCACCATCCACACCTACCACCGCACGCTTTCCGCTGTCCTATACCGTGCAGTGAAGTGGAAGTACATCGAGAGAAATCCAGCCGAGCGGGCCGATCTACCCAGCATCGCCCACAGGAAGGCAGCTTATCTGGATGAGCCGGATGCCCGGCGGCTGCTGGAGCTGCTGCAGGATGAGCCTATCAAGTGGAGGGCGGTCATTACTTTTGATCTGCTCTCCGGACTCCGGCGCGCAGAATTTCTGGGCCTGCGATGGTGCGACGTCGATCTGGATGAGCGAATGCTCTATGTTCGCCAGACATGGAACTATATCTCTTCTGAAGGCTGCTATGTCGATAAGCCAAAGAGCGCGACCAGCGAGCGGCCGCTGAGGATCTCCCGCACCGCTGTTCTTCTCCTGCTGGAGTATAAGCGCTGGCAGGATGCCCAGCGGGGGGCCTTGGGGGATGCCTGGCAGGATAAAGACGATCGGATCTTCACCAATGATGAAGGGGCTCCGATGTTTCCGGACAGCGTCACCCAGTGGTTCACTAAATTTGTAAAAAGGACTGGCTTGCCAAAAGTAACCATCCATTCCCTCCGGCACACTTACGCCAGCCTGATGATCGCAGATGGGACCCCTCTTGTCATTGTTTCTCATAACCTAGGCCATGCACAGACCAGCACCACCAGCAATATCTACTCCCATGTCATCGCCGCGGCCGAGGCAAAGGCAGCAGAGGCCTTTGACCGCTTCGGCGATCTGGTCGCTCCAAAAAGTGAAGACATAAGTGAAGTGAAATCACAAGAAGTAAAGAAAACGGCCGCAGGAAGTTAAGTTTCCTGCGGCCGTTCCTATGGAGCTGGTGAGGGGATTTGAACCCCTGGCCTATTGATTACGAATCAATTGCGCTACCACTGCGCCACACCAGCTTATGTAATTTTCTGCCTGTTGAAGTTGAGATAAACCCCAAATAAACCCCATTTGTGGAAAACTTCTGGTAACCGAAATTTCGTGTCTATTGTGCCCCAAGGCTTTCAGGGTTTCAGAGCAGTTTTGACCTCATCATTACGAGTCAGCTGCTCTACCGACTGAGCTACACCAGCGCATTCGTTCAAATGCAAATGGAAGTATAGCACAAAGATTTTTTTGCGTCAAGCGATTTTTCAAACTTTTTGAAAGCGGCGGCTTTGCCGCCGCTTTTTCATTCTTTCCGCCGTCTGCGGCGGATGCGGTTGATGTGGCGCTCGAAGTCGCCGCTGCCGATGAGCTCGGCAAGCACATACTGCTCAAAGACCGGCACGGTGCAGGAATAGAATCCCACCTCGCGCCGAAACTGCTCGGAGAGCGCGGGCGGCAGCACCATGTAGCCCACGCGCATCGACGGCGCGATGGTCTTGGAGAACGTATTCATGTAGATGACCGAGCGCTCGGGTTCGAGGGCGAAGAGCGTATCCTCGCTCTTGCTCGACACGCTGAATTCCGAGTCGAAGTCGTCCTCAACGATGTAGCCCTCCCGCTCCTCCGCCCAGCGGAGATATTCGCGGCGTTTGCCCGCGCTGGCGGTCACCTGGCTCGGGAAGCTGTGGAACGGCGTGACATGCAGCACCGTCGCGCTCGCGCGGGTGAGCTCATCGGAGCGGATGCCGTCGCTGCCGAGGCGCAGCATCTCGCACGTGACGCCGTGCGCCTGATACACCCTGCGGATCTTGTCGTAAGACGGGTCTTCGAGCGCAAACACGCGCTCGCGCCCCAAAAGCTGCACGATGAGTCCGTAGAGGTATTCCGCGCCCGAGCCGATCACGATCTGTCCCGGCTGGACGCTGATGCCGCGTGAGCGGGAGAGATACGCCGCAATGGCGCCGCGCAGCTCGGCGCAGCCGTTGTTCGGCGACTTGACGAGAATACTCTCGCCGTACTCGCTGAGTACACGCCGCATCGTCTTGGCGAGCGACGGGAACGGAAATTCATCCTCCGTCCCGTGAGAAACGGTCGTGCGGCGCTCGGTCTCGGTCTCAGAGACCGGGAAGCAGTCCGCCGCGGCGAAGCTCACGAAAAAGCCGCTGCGCTCGCGGGATTCCAAATACCCCTCGTCGCATAGGATCGCCAGCGCATGCTCGACCGTGATGACACTCACGCCTGTCTCTGTTGCGATCAGGCGCTTGCTGGGCATCTTCGTCCCCAGCAGGTAAACACCGCTGACGATGTCGCGCCGCAGCTGGTGATAGAGCTGTAAATACGCGCTCTGCGCGGCGGTTTTGTCGATGTGATAGTGCATAGAGCTTACTGCTTCTCGTCCGGCGCGGTAGGCTCAGCGGCGGCTTCTTCCGCCTCCGTTGTCTGCTGCACACGCTTGACAAACAGATTTGCCCCATCAGCCTTTTTGACCTTGAGCTGATAGACGAGGATCCCTGCGCACACGAGCACCATCACGAGCGACAACGCCTGCGACACGCGGATGCGCTGACCAAACAGCGTCCAGTGGAAAAGATACAGACTGTCGGTGCGCAGCCCCTCGATCCAGAAACGGCCGAGACCATACCAGATGAAGTAAAAGCAGGTGTTCTCCCCGTCGAAGCGGCGGGCGCGGGACACGACAAAATAAAGCAGCAGCAGACCGATCACATTCCACAGGCTCTCATAAAGAAACGTAGGGTGTACATCCATATACGTCGTGGCCGACGTCCAGAGCCGCATGCGCCAGGGGAGCTCCGTCGCCGCGCCGAAGGCCTCTCTATTCATAAAGTTGCCCCAACGGCCGACGGCCTGGCCGATGAAAAGGCCCTGCACGCAGCAATCCGTCAGCGCCCAGAACGAAAGCTTTTTGCAGCGGCTCAGGATATACGCCGTCAATAAGCCCGCGATGACGCCGCCGTAGATGGCAAGGCCGCCGTCCCAGATACGGTAGGTCGACGACCAGTTGATCGAGCCGTCGCTGTTGCGGAACAGGTCAAGGTAAAAGAGCACATAGTAAATGCGCGCACCGATGATGGAAAACGGGATGGCCCATAGTACCGTGTCGATGACATTGTCCTCGGTCAGGCCGTATTTGTGCGCCTGCTTCATGCAGAAATAGAGTCCCAGCAGCATGCCCGCGGCAATGATGATGCCGTACCAGTAGATGCCGTTGCCGATGTTCAATGCCTTGGACGGCACGGTGAACTGCCAGTCGCCGAAAAGGCCGGGAAAGCTGATGGGCGCGTCGGAAAAGCTCATGGGATCGTTATCCTTCTTTCTTGGGTTCGATGATGGAGATGGCGCGTCGGCTGTCCGTCAGGTTTTCGCGCAGGAAGCGCTCGACATCCGCTTTTTCGATGCTCGCGTACGCCTCGGGGAACCGGAGCGCATCGAAGCCGCGGAAGTAGCCGTCCGCCATGGAGATGGCGATATTTTCAAACGAGTTGAGCGCGCGCAGCGTCGCGCCGAAGCTCGCGCGGCGGATCTGCTCGAAAAAGTCAGGGTCGATGCCCTCGCGCGCGAGGCGCTGCGCCTCTTCCAAGATCGCGTCGCTCACCTGCTGCGGCTGCCCGCTCTCGCCGCCCGCGCACAGAACCGCGACGCCCGGCAGCTGGTCAAAACCGCCGCCAAAGCTCGAATTGATGAGTCCCTCGTCGTAAAGGCGCTGGTAGAGCGGCGACGAATCGCCGAGCAGCACGTCGCTCGCCATCTCGCCGATGAGCGACTGGCGCAGGAGGTCGCCCTCGTTCGTCTCGCACTTAAAGCCGACTAAAAACTGCGGCAGCGCGACCTCCATCTGCGTGACGGTCTCATGCTGCGCAGCCGCGCCGTCCTCTTCCTCGCCATAGCAGCGCGCGATCTCCTCGCCGCGTTCGCGGGGCAAGACCTCCTCGGCCAGCGCGATCACCGCATGGGGATCGACGTTGCCAACAACGCACAGCGCCATATTGGACGGACAGTAGAACGCGTGGTGGCAGTCGTACAGCGTTTCCGCCGTGATGCCCGCGATGCTCTCGACCGTGCCGGCGATGGGCACGCGCGCGGGAGAAGAGCGGTACAGGCAGGCAAGAAGCCTTTCGTAGACTTGCCAGTCGGGCGAATCCTCGACCATGCGGATCTCCTGACCGATGATGCCGCGTTCCTTTTCCACGCTTTCGTCCGTAAAGTACGGAACGGAGACAAACGAGAGCAGGATGCGCAGGTTTTCTTCAAAATGCTCGGTGCAGTCAAAGTAATAGCCCGTCATCGCGTTGGAGGTAAAGGCGTTCGGCTCTGCGCCGTTTTGCGAGAGTACCTGTAGGGCGTTGCCGTCCTTCGTGTCGAACATCTTGTGCTCTAAATAGTGCGCAATGCCCGCGGGCGTGTCGCACTTTTCGCCGTTTCGGATGAACTGCATGTCCATCCCACCGTAGCGCGTGGCGAAAAAGGCGTATTTTTTGCGGTGCTGGGGCTTGGGGACGATGAATATCTTCAAGCCGTTCGGCAGCGTCTTTTCCAGGACCGTTTCCCCGATGCGGGGGTAGCTTTTCTCATTCATCCTTGCTGTCCTCCCCTGTCAGGAAATACACCGTGTCAAGCGTCATGCTCTGCGCGGCCTCGGCGATGCGCTCGTTCGTCACGGCGCGCAGCGCCGCGATGAGCTCATCCGCTGTCTCGCGGATGCCCGTGGCCGCCTGACCGAGGGCGTTTTCCTCCATGCGGCCCGCGCTGTCGCCGCGCGATTCGAGCGACGCGATCAGGCACGCTCTCGCGCCCTCGACCTCCCATTCCTCAAATTCGCCGCGCTGCACGCTTGCAAGCTGGGCAAGAATTTCACGCTTGGCGGTCTCCACATCCCTGCACTCAATGCCGGACGAGACCGTCACGATGCCCTTGGAGCGGTGATAGGCGGAAGAAGCATAATAGCAGAGGGACAGCTTTTCACGCACATTCAAAAAGAGCTTGGAATTGCTGTACCCGCCGAAAATCAAATTTGCCAGCATCATCGCAGGCGCGTCGTTCGTCAACGCGCGCCAGCCCATCGAGAGCTTTCCCTGCGTCACATCCATGCGCTCGGTGATCTCGCGCGGCGTCTCCGGCGCGTTTTTCTTCTCCGCGATGACCGGCGGCACGACACGCCCGCGCTGAAGCGGCGCAAACGCGCGGGAGATGGCCTCCTCCACGCGCTCGCGCTCGGCGCTGCCGCAGTAGAAGAGCTCCAAGTGCGCGGTGGAGAGTAACTCCTGATAGTAGCGGAAGAGCGTCTGGTTCGTGATCTTCTCAACGCGCGCGATGGAGCCGAACTTGTCCACCCCGTAGCGCTCGCCGCGGCACATCTCCTGAAGTAAGCGCAGGTCTGCGTAGTCGCGCTTGTCGTTGATGATGCCGCGGATGGCGTCGATGAGGTTCTGCTTCTCGCTTTCGACATAGTCGTTCAGGAAGCGGCCGTTGCGCGTCACGGGGTCGAGCAGCAGCTCGCCCAAAAGGTCGCACATCGGCTCGAGCAGCTTTTCTCCTCCCGGGACAAATTCCTCGTCGATGAAGCTCGCGGCAAAGCCGATGCACTGGTTCTCGCCCTTTTTGCGTACCGTGCAGCCGATGGACGAGCCATAGAGCAGGTCGAGCGCGGTGGAAAGTGAGCGCATATCGGGGTGCGACATCGTGCCGCGGCGCAGCACGCTCGGCAGCAGCGCGCCAAAGCTCACCGTTTTTTCGTTGATCGGCGTGATGAGCTGCACGCTCAGCGTCCCCGTTTTGAATTTATCCGAGCGCACATAGTCGAGGTTCACCTCGGGTGCGATCTCAAGTCTGACCGGTTCCATCACGGATTCCTCCTGTGGTCATTTTTCAGAATTTGTCCTTAGGATACCACGAAACTGTGAACAATTCCACTCTTTTCTGCTTACACCGCACTTTCCGGCGCAAAAACGGAAGAATTTTCTGCTCGCATGACGTTTTTCTTGCGATTTTTCCTTGACAATTTTGATAAAATCATGTAAACTGATTCATGTTGTAAAGGTATAAAACTTTACATAAGAATCTGCACAAGGAGGAACTTCCCGTGAAAAACCAGACCTTTCGTATGACGATGCTCTTCGACTTTTATGGGGAGCTTCTCACCGACCGCCAGAAGGAATTCTACGATCTCTACTATAACGAGGACCTGTCGCTCTCCGAAATTGCCGAGAACTACGGCATCTCCCGCCAGGGCGTGCGCGACGTCATCGTGCGCGCGGAGAACTACATGACCGAGATCGAAGACAAGACGGGGCTCATCAAGCGCTTCATGCAGCTTCAGCCCCACGTGGAAAAGATCACGGACGCGGCCGAGCAGATCAAGCAGCTCAACTTCCGCCGGTATGAGGACCGCCAGCTCGAAGAGCTTGCCGGCGTGATCGAGGCCGAGGCGGCGGCACTCAAGGAGTAATACATCCATGGCATTTGAAGGACTGAGCGAAAAGCTCAACGCCACATTCAAACACCTGCGCGGCAAGGGCCGCCTGAGCGAAGAGGACATCAAGCTCGCAATGCGTGAGGTGCGCCTGGCGCTCCTCGAAGCAGACGTGAGCTACAAGGTCGTCAAGGACTTTGTCAAAACCGTCTCTGAGCGCGCCGTCGGCACCGAGGTGCTCGACAGCCTGACCCCTGCCCAGCAGGTCATCAAGATCGTCAGCGAAGAGCTCACCGCGCTCATGGGCGGTGCCAATGCGAAGCTGACCTTCGCCTCCAAGCCGCCGACGGTCGTCATGATGGTCGGCTTACAGGGCGCCGGTAAGACGACGAACGTCGCCAAGCTCGCGGGCTACTTCCGCAAGCAGGGCCACCGTCCGCTGCTCACCGCGTGCGACGTGTACCGTCCCGCGGCCATCACGCAGTTACAGGTCGTCGGCAAGCAATTGAATATTCCCGTTTTCGAAATGGGTCAGATCGACCCCGTTCAGATCGCGCAGGAGGCCGTCAAGTACGCCGGTGACCACGGCAACGACATGGTCTTCCTCGATACCGCAGGCCGCCTGCACATCGACGAAGCGCTGATGGACGAGCTCAAGCGCATCAAGGCCGCCGTCAAGCCGACCGAGATCCTGCTCGTCGTCGACGCGATGACCGGTCAGGACGCCGTGAACGCCGCCACCGCCTTTGATGAGGCACTCGGCATCGACGGCGTCGTGCTCACGAAGCTCGACGGCGACGCCCGCGGCGGCGCAGCCCTCTCGATCCGCGCGGCGACCGGCAAACCCATCAAGTTCATGGGCACGGGCGAAAAGCTCGACATGATCGAGCCCTTCCACCCCGACCGCATGGCGCAGCGCATCCTCGGCATGGGCGACGTGCTGTCGTTCATCGAGCGCGCCGAGCAGAGCATCGACGAGGAAAAGGCGAAAAAGCTCGAAGAAAAGCTCAAAAAGAACCGCTTCACTCTCTCCGACTATTACGACCAGCTCGTCCAGCTCAAGAGCATGGGCAGCTTTGAACAGCTCGCGGGCATGATGCCCGGCCAGCTCGGCAAGCAGATGGCAAACGCCGAGCTTGACCCCAAGATGATGGCACACACCGAGGCGATCATCCTCTCGATGACACCCTACGAGCGCGAGAATCCTGCGGTGCTCGGCGCCAGCCGCAAAAAGCGCATCGCCGCCGGCTGCGGACTCGAGGTCGTGGATGTCAATCGCCTGCTCAAGCAGTTTGAGATGATGCAGAGCATGATCAAGCAGGTCACGCGCGGCGGCAAGATGCCAAAGGGCATGGGCGGTTTCGGCGGCGGCCGGATGCGCGGTTTCGGGCGCAAAAAACGCTTCAAGTAATTTCCGTTGATAAGTGCACAAGCATTTCATCATAATACAAAATCATTTACATTATTTTTGGAGGTAGTAACCATGGTTAAAATTCGTCTGCGCAGAATGGGCGCCAAGAAGGCTCCTTTCTATCGTGTTGTCGTCGCTGATTCCCGTTATCCCCGCGACGGCCGCTTCATCGAAGAGATCGGCACCTATAATCCCTGCGTCTCCCCCGCCGAGATCAAGATCGACGCTGAGCGCGCTCAGGAGTGGATCAAGACCGGCGCTCAGCCCACCGACACGGTCCGTGCGCTGCTGAAGAAAGTCAACGCGCTGTAAGACCCGGGGTGCAAGAAATGAAAGACTTGCTGCTCTACATCGCCCGCAGCCTTGTTGAGCATCCCGATGACGTCACCGTCACGGAGAAGCAGGGCGCGGACGAGCTTACGTTGGAGCTGCGCGTCGCACCTGACGATATGGGCAAGGTCATCGGCCGTCAGGGCCGCATTGCCAAGGAGATCCGCACGGTCGTCCGTTCCTATGCTCAGCGCACCGGCGTAAAGGTGTCTGTCGACATCGTAGACTGAACTGCAAAAACGTTCCCGAGAAGCTCTCGGGAACGTTTTTTATTCTTGCCATCCCCCGCCGATTCCGCTATACTGGATGGATAGAACAAAACAAAGGAGCATGACAATGGGTCTCTTTTCCAAAAAGAGCGCGCCGCAGCCGAGCGCGCGCCCCGAATATATCGAGGTCGGCCAGATCGTGAACACGCACGGCGTGCGCGGCGAGGTCAAAGTACAGCCCTGGGACGTAAGTCCCGAGCTTCTGTGCGGGTTCAAAACGTTCTACATGGACGGCGCGCCCTTCCGCCCGACGAGCAAGCGCGTGCAGGGCGACATGGTGCTCATGAAGCTGCCCGAGGTTGACGACATGGATGCTGCCGCCGCGCTCAAGCGCAAGGTGCTCTCCATTCGCCGCAACGATGTCCAGCTCAAGCCCGGCGAGCACTTCGACGCCGAGATCATCGGCATGAACGTCTATAACTACTTCCCCCACACGTATATCGGCACGGTGGTGGACGTGCTCTCCTACCCCGCCCACAAGCTCTACAAGGTCAAAGGCGAGGAGAAGACCTACCTCATCCCCGCGGTGAAGGATATCTTCATCACGGATATCGACGAGGAAGCGCGTGAGATCAGCGTGCACATGATCGAGGGGTTAGAGACCGATGAGGATTGATATTTTAACACTCTTCCCCGCTTCGGTCGACGCGATGATGAACGTCAGCATCCTCGGCCGCGCGCAGGAGCGCGGCTACATCACGATCAAGACGCACCAGATCCGCGACTACACGACGAACAAGCAGATGCAGGTCGACGACTACCCCTACGGCGGCGGGCGCGGCGCGGTGATGCAGGCCGACCCCTTATACCGCTGCTGGGCGCATGTGTGCGAGGAGGCTGGCAGCCGCGGGCATACGATCTACCTCTCCCCCTGTGGGCGCACGTTCACACAGAGCGTGGCGCGCGAGCTGAAGGATAAGTATGACCACCTCATTTTAGTCTGCGGCCACTACGAGGGCATCGACCAGCGCTTTATCGACGAGTGCGTGGACGAAGAGCTCTCGATGGGCGACTTCGTCGTCACGGGCGGCGAAATTCCCGCCATGGCCGTGACGGACGCCATCTGCCGCATGGTCCCGGGCGTGCTGCCCGAGGAGGAATGCTTCACCGAGGAGTCCCACTGGGCCGGGCTTTTGGAGTATCCGCAGTATTCCCGCCCCGATGAATGGCACGGCCGCCGCGTGCCGGACGTGCTGCTCTCCGGCCACCACGAAAACGTGGCCAAATGGCGCAAAAAGGAGAGCTACAAGCGCACAATGCTCCGCCGCCCTGACATGTGGGCACAGTTCGACGAAAAGCAGCTCAAAACAAAGAGCGAGAAAAAAGTCCTCGCTGAAGCCAAAGCCGAAGCAGAAGTCATCCGCGCCGCGGAGGTGAAGAAGGCCGAGGAAAGCGACACCGAAACAACTGTTGAGTAACAGCTCGCACTATCTGCACAAGGCAAGGCGAACGGTCAATCGACTTCATTTGCCGCCCGCAGGCGGCAAAGTATTTTGATCCGTCGCGGAGGACGACACGCGCGTCCGCAGTGACACTTTGCAGGAAATGGCGCGGTGAGCACCATTTCCTGAAGCTCTCTCATCAAGAAGCAGCTTCGCTGCTTTTTGATGAAGTAAAAAAGCGGAACAGCCTAAGCTGTTCCGCTTTCTTTATGTACTTTTACGCGATGCGCTTCGCGCCGACGTAGCGGGAAGCATAGTAGCTCGCGGACAGGCTGTCGATCGTGATCTTGCCGACGCTGTAGCGCGCGTGGATGATCTGACCGTTGCCGATGTAGATGCCGACGTGGCCGATGGCGTGTGAGGAATCCGAGAAGAACACCAGATCACCGGGCTGCAAGTCGGATTTGGCGACGGCGTAGCCGCAGTTCTTATACTGGGCGGTCGCCGAGTGCGGCAGGGAGTAGCCGAGCTGCGCGTAGAGATACATCGTGAAGCCCGAGCAGTCAAAGCCGTTGGGGGACGCGCCGCCAGAGCGGTAGCGCGTGCCGAGGAAGGGCATCGCCATGGAGACGACCTTTGCGCCCACTGTGCCGTCGAGGTCGGCAGGATCGCGCAGATATTCACCGAGCAGCCAACCGGTCGTGGAGTCGAATTTCACCTGATACCAGCCGTTCGCTTCACCGACGACCGTGACCTGTTTGCCGCTGACCACCTGCGTGATCTTGTCGTAATTCGTGCCGGGACCGGTGCGCACGTTGATCGTGCCGCCCGTGACGACCATCGTAACGGTCTCGGTCTCGCTCACGTCTTCCTTGGCGTCAGCCTTGTCTTCAAGCTCTGCCTGCATCTCATCGAGCTTGGCGAGCTCTTCTTCGTTCGCGCTCTCGGTCTGAACGGATTCCGTCAGCACCGTCACGCGGTCAACGAGGTTGCGGATCGAACCGTCGTAAGCGGCCTGCGCCGAAGAGAGCGGCGCGAGCAGGCTGACGGAGAGAATGCCCGAAAGCAGGAACGATAAGCATCGTGAATGGTTTCTCATAGCGGAGTCATCCTTTCGTGAATAAAATCAGGGGGCTGCGCGGCGGCTATTTACATCTTGCCGCTCAGCGCGCGCTCAAGCCAGATGGAGGCAAATTCCATCGCCTCGCCAAGGCTTCCTTTTTCCGTCGAGCGGACCACACGGTCGCGTGAACGGAGGCTTGCGTCCGTCATCTGCAACTGAATGGAAACGCGCTTGGCAAGCGTGATATCCTTGAGCGGCGTGGTATCCAACACCTGCATCATCACGATATATTTATCCGCCATCGAGCCGTAGTAGATGAGATTATCCACACGGCGCAGCGGGTGTCCGCGGTAAACGAGACCTTCCGTAGCTTCTGCCATCTGACTCACTCCTGTCCTTGTAACCAATTTGTAACTTTGTAACCGTTTTGTAACTTTTTGCAGTATAGCATTTTTTGCCCCCCTTGTCAATAAAAGTGGGGCGAAAAAATGCAACAAACCCTCGGAGGCCGCGTTCACGGTCTCCGAGGGTCGTTATTCTGACGTTTTTCGCTTACTTGCCGAGGTAGCTGCGCACAAGCGTTTGCAGCAGCTCGTCGCGATCCAGCTTGCGGATCAGCGTGCGGGCGTTGTTATGGTTCGTGATATAGGTGGGGTCCTCCGACAGGATGTAGCCCACGATCTGGTTGATGGGATTATAGCCCTTATCCTCCAGCGCGGCATAAACGGTGGTCAGAATATGACGGATCTCAGCGTCCTTTTCCTGCGCAACATTAAACTTTCGGGTAAATTCTTCCATTGGGAGAGCCCCTCCTTTCCATGCAGACAGTATAGCAACGCAATTTCAAAAAGTAAAGAGAGCGCTGTCAACTGTAACCAAATCGTAATGTTTCCTTAAGGAATTCTCAGCGGAGCACCGCGTTGTGGTCGGCCTTGAGCGCTGCGAGGATGGACTGGACGTCCTCATCTGCCTCTTCGCCGGTCAGGCTGCGGTCATCCGCGCGCAGAACGAGGTTGAACGCCACGCTCTTCTTGCCGATAGCCACGCCGGGGCCGCGGTAAATATCGAACAGCGACACATCCTTGAGAAGGCCCTTCGCGCCGCGGCGAATGCTCTCTTCGAGCGCGCCGACCGTGACGGCCTCGTCGCACACGACGGCGATGTCGCGCGTGACGGCGGGGAACTTCGGAAGCGGCTGGTAGACAGGGATGTCGCCGCGCTTTTCATACATCGCATCGAAGCTCAGCTCTGCGGTGTAGACCTCGGTGTCCATGCCGTAGTTCGCCGCGACGAGCGGATGGATCTGGCCGAACACACCGAGGTATGTCTCGCCCGCATACACTTTCGCGCAGCGGCCGGGGTGATAAGAATCATTGTCGGTGCAGGCGACGTACTTGACATCCGTGATACGCAGCTCGTGCAGCAGCGTCTCGATGCCGCCCTTGAAGGAGAAGAAGTCCACGCCGTCGCCGTAAACGCCGAGGGAGAGGTACTTCGGCTCGTCAGCAAGGCCATCCTCGCGCGGCAAGTAAATTTTGCCGAGCTCATAGAGGCGGGCGGACTTGTTGCGGTAGCTGTGGTTGCGGGCAATGATCTCGAGCATGCTCGGCAGGATCGTCGTGCGCATGATGGAGGTGTCCTCGCCCAGCGGGTTCAAAATCTTCAGGGAGTTGCGCAGCGAGGAATCCTTCGGCATGCGGATCTTATCGTAATAGGTCGGGCTGATGAAGGAATAGGTGATGATCTCATCGTAGCCCAGCGCGCGCACAGCGCCGCCGATGGCGCGGTCGAAGCGCTGCTGCTCGCTAAAGCCGCCGCGCGTGGTCTCGCCGCGCATGAGCGTGCAGGGAATCTTATTGTAACCGTAGAAGCGCGCGACCTCTTCGGCAATGTCGCTGTAATGCTCGACGTCGCCGCGCCAGGACGGCACGTAGATGTCGTCGCCATTCAGGATAAAGCCGAGGGAGACAAGAATTTCGCGCATCAGGTCTTCGCTGAGTTCCGTGCCGAGCAGGGCGTTGATCTTGTCGGGTTCGAGCTTGACGACCGTGGGGGCCTTTTCCTTGGCGACCACGTCCATCACGCCGTCGACGACCTCGCCGCAGCCGAGCAGCTCCACGAGCTCGCAGGCGCGCTCGACGGCCTTGATGGTGTTCATCATGTCGAGGCCCTTTTCATAGCGGGAGGAGGCGTCGGTGCGCATGCCGAGGGCGCTGGCCGTGCGGCGCACGGAAACGCCGTTGAAGTTAGCGGACTCAAAGAGCACCATCGCTGTGTCGCCGACGATCTCGCTGTTCGCGCCGCCCATGACGCCCGCGACGCAGACGGGCTTGTGCTCGTCGCAGATGCAGAGCATGTTCGGCGTCAGCTTGCGCTCGTTGCCGTCGAGCGTCTGGATGGTCTCGCCCTCGCGCGCGGTGCGCACGATGATGTGGCCGCCCTCGACGCAGCTGAAGTCAAAGGCGTGCATCGGCTGGCCGTATTCGAGCATCACATAGTTCGTGATATCGACGATGTTGTTGATGGGGCGCACGCCGCTGTTGCGCAATCTCTCGCGCATCCAGCGCGGAGACGGAGCGATCTTGACGTTTTTCACCATGCGCGCGGTGTAGCGCGGGCAGAGGTCGCCGTCCTCAATGTCAATGTCGACAAGGTCGGCGATGCTGCCGCCGCAGCCGTGCGGCTCGGGCGTGTGCAGCTTAAGGGGGCGCTTGAATGTCGCGCTCGCCTCGCGGGCAAGGCCGATGACGGAAAGGCAGTCGGGGCGGTTCGGCGTGATCTCAAACTCGACGATGGAATCGTCAAAGCCGAGGATGTGCGCCATGTTGAGGCCCGGCTCGGCGTCCTCTTCCTGTAAGACAAAGATACCGTCGGCGATGCAGTGAGGGAACTCCTTCTGCTCGGCGTGCAGGTCTTCGAGCGTGCAGATCGTGTCGCTCTTCGTGTTGTACGCGACGAGGTCACCTTCGTGGAGGTTCGAGCAGACAGTCTTCGCCGCACGGGTGACTGTGCCGTCGTTCACGCGGACATTATAGCCGCCGTCAACGCTCTCCACCGCCTCGACGCGGCCGCAGAGCACAGGGCCGTAGACCTTGTCGCCGGGCTTGATGTCAGCGGGGATGGAGGGCTTCGCGGGGTCGATGGGATGATAGTCGTTCAGAAGCGCCGCGGGCGTGATGACGGCATAGGGGAAGTCATGCTCCGCCGTCATGCCAAGCTCCTTGAGCGAGCAGAGCATGCCGTTCGACTCGACGCCGCGCAGTTTGCCCTTTTCGATCTTCACGCCGCCCGGCAGATGCGCGCCGTGCAGCGCTGCGGGGACATAGTCGCCCACGTGGATGTTCCACGCGCCGGTGACGATCTGCACGGGCTCGGCCTGACCGACGTCGATCTGGCAGACCCACATGTGGTCGGAGTTTTCATGGCGCTTCATCTCGAGAATTTTGCCGACGACCACGTTCTTGAGGTTCTCGTCGGGACGCTCGATGGTCTCGACCTTCGAGCCGGAGAGCGTCATCTCGTCGTTGAATTCCTTATCGGTGATATCCTTGAGGTCAACGAATTCGTTGAGCCAATTACGGGATAGGATCATATTTGTATCCTCCTAAGAAGTAACAATCAAATTTCGTTTTTTGTGACGACATGCGCGCCAGAAAAAACACCGCTCAGGGTGCAAACGTGCGAGCAAAGCGAGTGCGGCGCAGCACCCTGCGAAAGAGATCGCAGAAAGCGGCTCGCCGCTTTCGCGAGGAATATTAGAACTGTTCGAGGAAGCGGACATCGTTCTCGAAGATCAAACGCAGGTCGCTGATCTTGAAGTGGCCGAGCGCCAGACGCTCAAGGCCCATGCCGAACGCCCAGCCGGAATAGACCGTGGAGTCGATGCCGCAGCCCTCGAGCACCTTCGGGTGGATCATGCCGGCGCCGAGCACCTCGATCCAGCCCTCGCCCTTGCAGGTGGGGCAGCCTGCGCCGTGGCACTTGTGGCACTGAATGTCCATTTCGCAGCTCGGCTCGGTGAACGGGAAGTGATGGGGGCGGAAGCGCGTGACCGTGTGCTCGCCGTAGAGCTGGCGCACGACCTCGTTGAGCGTGCCCTTGAGGTCCGCCATCGTAATGCCCTTGTCGATGGCCATGCCCTCGATCTGGTGGAACATGGGCGAGTGCGTGGCGTCGACCTCGTCCTTGCGGTACACGCGGCCGGGGGCGAGAATGCGGATGGGCAGCTCGCGCGTCTCCATCGCGTGGATCTGCATCGGAGAGGTCTGCGTGCGCAGAAGGATCGAGCTGTCCTCGGTGAAGTAGAACGTGTCGCTCCACTCGCGGGCGGGATGGCCCTCCTCGACGTTGAGCTTCGTGAAGTTGTACTCGGCAAGTTCGACCTCGCGGTCTTCGAGAATTTCAAAGCCCATGCCGACGAAGATGTCCTTGATCTCGTCGAGCACCTGATACATCGGGTGCTTCACGCCGATCTTTTCCTGCTTGCCGGGGATGGTCACGTCCACGGCCTCGGACTTGAGCTTGAGCTCCATGGCCTTGTCGGCGAGCTCTTTCGTCTTTTCCTCGATGTTCGCTTCCAGCTTGGCGCGCACGTCGTTGGCGAGCTGCCCGATCACGGGGCGCTCCTCGGCGCTGAGCTTGCCCATCTGCTTCAAAACGGCGGTCAGCTCCCCCTTTTTGCCAAGGTAACGGACGCGCAGCGCTTCGAGGTCCTCCGCCTTGCCGGCGTCGGCGATCGCTTCGAGCGCCGCCTTGCGGATCGCTTCCAGTTGTTGTTTCATATCATTTCTCCTTTTCAGGTAAAAATTTGCAGAATTTCAAAAATCGGCGGCAGGGGCAAAAAAATAGCCTTTCCTCCCGACACTCTCGGGACGAAAGACTTTCTTCCGCGGTACCACCCTGATTCGCGCCCAAAGGCGCGCGCTCGTTGCCCGTAACGGGGGCTGACCGGCCGCGCATTTCCTCGCGGCTGCTCGGGGGCGAACCAAGCGACATCCCGCAGACCGGCTCCCAGCCGCCGACCGGTCCTCTCTACGCGGAACAAACACGCTATTTTCCCTTTCACAGCATTTGTCTAAGTGGTACTTATATCACAGAAAAAAGGAACTTGCAAGGGGGAATTTGCCCCTTGCCGGCAAAAAAGCGGCAAAAGCGCAAAATATCGCGCATTTTCCTCTGCGCACTCCCCTTTTCCTGCCCAAAACGCGGAAAAACCGCACTTTACAACGTGCAAAAACGTGGTATACTATAATAGTTATTTACAAACCCACCGTGGCTGCTCTCGCAGCCGGATAAGGAGAACGATCATGGACGAAAGAAAGCGTCTTTACAAGTCCCGCAACAACAAGATGATCTGCGGCGTCTGCGCAGGCATCGCAGACTACTTCAACATTGACCCGTCGATCGTGCGCGTGCTCTGGGCGGTCCTCGCTCTGGCCGCCGGTACCGGCGTGCTCGCCTATATTGCCTGCGCGATCATCCTGCCCGAGGGCGACACCGAGGTCTGACCGCTTGACAATCCGCGCAAAAAAGATATACTAAATCCTGTTTGCCGCGCGAAACGGCAGAAAAAGATGTAAAACGCGAAGGGAGCTTCCTTTTATGGCGACTTATCCGATGCATGTCGCGGGTCTTGACCGCGACTTTCCCATCTGCAAGGTAACGGACGATCTTTATATCGGTGCTTTCATCATGTTCGGCGACGCGGAGCTGACCGTGCGCTGCGCGGAAGAGCTCTTGAAGCTCGCCGAGGGCATCGACTACGATTACCTCTTCACCGCTGAGGCAAAGTCCATCCCCCTCATCCACGAGATGGCGCGCCAGAGCGGCGCGAAAAAGTATTTTATCGCGCGCAAGGGCCCCAAGGTCTACATGCCCGATCCCATTTCCGTGGAGGACAAGTCCATCACCACCGTCGCCCAGCAGAAGCTTTTCCTCGGCTCTGACGACGCGGACCTCATCCGCGGCAAGAAGATTTTGCTCGTCGACGATGTCATCTCCACGGGCGGCTCGCTCAAGGCGATGGAAGCACTCGTCGAAAAGGCGGGCGGCATCGTTACGGGCCGCATGGCCGTTCTCGCCGAGGGCGGCGCAGCCGACCGCAAGGACATCCTGTTCCTTGAAAAGCTGCCCGTCTTCAACGCCGACGGCAGCGTGAAGTAAAAAGATTCAATCACAGAAGCGCAAAGCGCCTTTCAAAGAGCTTTCTTTGAAAGGCGCTTTCTCTGTTATTCGGTGATCTCCTCGCAGACCGTCGGCGATGTAGGCCTTGCTTCAGCCTCCGGCGCTGTTCTTAGTCCGCTCAAACCGCGGCGGCAGAGCACGCAGCCCGCCGCGCATACGGCGGCCATGACGGCAAGGAACTGCCACTTCTCCGCAAAACCGCCCAAAAGCCCCAGCGGGTCGTTCATTGCGTTGAACGCGGCGTGCGCGGCGATCGTGGGCAGGATGCTCCCCGTGCGATAGCGAATATAGCCGAAAAGCAGGCCCATGAGAAACGCGTAGCCGATCTGCACTGGCGTTCCGTGGATGAATCCAAAGAGTACCGCTTGCAGTACCATTGCGATCCACACCGGCATGGCCCGTTCCAGCCGCGACTGGATGACGCCGCGGAACACGAGCTCCTCCGCAACCGGCGCGCCGGCCACCACGGCAAGCGCCGGGATCAGCCCCGTCTCTGTGCTCAGGCGCATGGCTTTTCCATATTCCTCCATCCAGCTTTCCGGCAGCAAGGCAAGCACCAGACTGACCAGCACATAGAGGCCGACCGCGCCGAAGGCGCAGAAGCCCACCGTCCAGCCCGAGCAGTGACAAAGGCCCGCCGCCTCGGATAGCGGCTTTTTCCGCAGCAGGAACCACAGCAGCAGTACCGCGGCGATGATCAGACACGATAGCAGCGTGAGCGCCGACAGGCCGTCAAGAAGCCGCTCCGCCACCGTCTGCGCCCCCTGTGCAAGGTCCGCTCCCCTATTGATTGCCGCATCGGCAGCGATACCGATCCCATAGACAAAGGGCAGCAAAACCTGCACCGCCACAAAAAAGAGCAGATACAAAGCGGATCTCCCCAGCGCAGCCAAAACGCCCTTTGCGGAATAGGAATGCTCGGTTTTCATATCTTCCCCCTCCTTGTCCGGTCCTAAAATTGCCGCAGCCTCCATTTTGTGTGCGGGCCACTTCAAGCAAGCCCGGCGCAGTGAATGCCAGCGCGTTTTATTCGTCTTTTAGTTGAAAATATTCATTTATCTCTATACCGTTTGTTTAATTATACTGTATTATCAAATGCTTGTAAACAGCATTTTGTGAAAAGCAATCTTTCGGCAACGGCCTGTATTTGTCCGGTCCATCATACAGTTTATGATACAGTGAACTTCTGCATTCTTCTCACTTTTCGTCAGTTTTACTAAAAATATTTTAGCTTTTTCTGCTGGACAAGTGCAAAAGAACGTAGTATCCTATAAAAAATAAACGAGGAAGATGGATGATTCGTCCGATAAACTGGTCAAACACAACAAAACAAGGAGGAAAACGCATGGCATACCGGGAAAGCTACGCAGGAAAGATCAACCGCAAGCTGAACAAGAAGCTCCACGTCGTCGAGGTGGCCTCGGGACGGCAGAAGGCCGACCTCGTGCTCAAGAACGCGACGTATGTGAACGTCTTCTGCAATGAGCTGAGCCGTGGCGACATCGCCGTGGCCGAAGGGCTGATCGCAGGCATGGGCGAGCACTACGAGGGCGAAGTGGAGATCGATATGGGCGGCAAGCTCGTGCTGCCCGGCTTTGTCGACGCGCACATCCACTTAGAGAGCGCGCTCGTTTCCCCCAAGGAATTTGCCAACGCCGTCATTCCGCACGGCACCACGACCGTCATCACCGACCCGCACGAGATCGCCAATGTCATGGGCACCGACGGCATCGAGTATATGCTGCAAGCGACCGAGGATCTTCCCGTGGACGTGCGCTTCATGCTCCCCTCCTGCGTGCCTGCGACGCCGCTCGACGAATCCGGTGCGGTGCTCGACTACCGCGCGATCGACTCGTTCTACGAGCACAACCGTGTTGAAGGCCTTGCTGAGATGATGAACTATGTCGGCGTCGCGAACGCCGACGAGCAGGTGCTCGAAAAGATTGTCGCCGCGCAGGCGCACCACAAAAAAATCGACGGCCACGCCCCCGGCCTTTCGGGCAACGACCTGAACGCCTACATCGCCGCCGGCGTCTATTCCGACCACGAGTGCAGCACCGTGGAGGATGCCATCGCCAAGCTCGAGCGCGGACAGTACATCATGATCCGCGAGGGCACGGCCGCGCGCAATCTCGACGCGCTGCTCCCGCTGCTCACACCGCAGTATTACACCTACTGCATGTTCTGCACGGACGACAAGCACCCGAACGATCTTCTCGAAAAGGGCCACATCGACTACATCGTGCGCCGTGCCATCAAGTCGGGCGTCGACCCGATCATCGCCGTCAAATGCGCGAGCCACCACGCCGCGCGCTACTTCCTGCTCAACAACCGCGGCGCAATCGCACCGGGCTTTCTTGCGGACTTTGTCGTGATCGACAATTTCGACGACTTCAACATCCTTGAGGTCTACAAGAAGGGCAAGCTGATGTTCGACGGCAAGACCGTCACGCCGTTTGAAGCGCCCGAGATCGATCCGCACCTCGCCAAGCGCTCGCACGAGACGTTCCACGTTGCGCACCTTGAGGCCACGGACTTTATCGAGTCCCGCCCGCGCGCGGTGCTCGGCATGGTGCCCGGCGAGATCGTCACGACCGATGCGGGCTACGCCGAAAAGATCAGCGTTGAGGACGACATCTTGAAAATTGCCGTCATCGAGCGCCACAAGAACACGCACCACATCGGCATCGGCTACATCAAGGGCTACGGCCTCAAGTCCGGCGCGGTGGCGACATCCATCTCGCACGACAGCCACAACATCATCGTCGTCGGCGCGAACGAGGAGGACATGGCCGCGGCGGTCAACCGCGTCGTCGAGCTCGGCGGCGGCATCGTCGTGATGGACGACGGCAAGGTGCTCGGCGAGCTCCAGCTCCAGATTGCAGGCATCATGAGCGAAGCGCCGCTTATCGAGGTCAACGAGGCGCTCGAAAACGCCAAGGAGCAGGCCTTCAAGCTCGGCGTCTCGCGCGGGGTCGACCCGTTTATGACGCTTTCGTTCATGGCGCTGACCGTCATTCCAACGCTGCGCCTCACGACGCGCGGCGTGTTCGATGTCATCAATCAGCGCTACGTGTGATCTTACATTGTGAAAGGCTCCGGCGCAGTGCGCCGGAGCCTTTTTTCGAAAAGTTTTGCTTGCAAATGCTCCCTGCATCGCATATAATAATTGTTGCACCTGCCGGTGTGATGGAATTGGTAGACGTAGCGGACTCAAAAGCCAGTAAGTCTGGCAGTATGAAATCTGATAAAAACCTTGATTTTTCAAGGCTTCCCAGTTACAATAAAATATGGCTTTTGTAGTGAGTTCTCTCCTTGTTCTCTCCTATGAGAATTTTGGGAGTTTCTCGATAAAATGTGCCGGTGTGATGGAATGGTAGACGTAGCGGATTCAAAATCCGCCGGTGGCGACACCGTGTGGGTTCGAGTCCCACCACCGGCACCATCCTCCGAAACGCTTGATCCCTCAGCATTTGAGGCATCAGGCGTTTCTTCTTTTCTCCCATGAAAAGCATCCATTTCACCCTGTTTTTTTGCAGTTCTCTCCGCAGTTCTCTCCATAATCCGCTTTCAAACGCTTGTGCTCATGCTTGGTTCAATGATAACAACATTGCTCATCTTCGATGCCGAAGTATTTTTCGACGATGTGTCCAGATGTGCGTAGATATTTGCGGTTGTGTTATAGCTGCTGTGTCCAAGCCACTCCTGTATATCCTTCATTGGTACACCATTTTTCAGCAGCAGCGAAGCGCAGGTATGTCTCAAATCGTGAAAGCGAATACTGCGCAAGTGATTTTTCCTCAAGACGAGCTTGAAATGCTGTGTTACATAGTTCGGCTGATAGGGTTCTCCCATAT